>Ga0180438_10000358_pt1 | contig 90040 bp, 96 predicted proteins | sample SS_ome_12_FD_132455 | JGI IMG/M metagenome (GOLD analysis project Ga0180438, IMG submission 132455) | Hypersaline lake sediment archaeal communities from the Salton Sea, California, USA - SS_3_D_2 metaG | ecosystem: Environmental > Aquatic > Non-marine Saline and Alkaline > Hypersaline >... | reverse complement strand
TCGTGCCTGATTCATCTTCCCCCGCAACACCCGTGGCGGTGTTCCCTTCCAGTGCCACTCCTTAGCATAGTAAACCGGTCGGTGTATTGCACGGCATGGCGACGGCATAGGTTCTTTGCGGTTTGGTCTAACCAGTGTCAAATCTACACCGAATAGAAAGATAGGGCTAAAGCCCCAAATGGTCGCAACCTCTAAGGCAAGCTCCAGTACAGTTTCCCCATTATTTATATAGCCTTTGTTTCCGGGTGTTTGGTCATACCAGCCAATCCAGCTGCGATCCGGCGCCGGCAAGCGCCACTTCATCGGAGGCTGCATACGGCCATGGTGGTCGCGCCAGTCAATGTCCCCCGTCACCCCGGGAATGAACTTGCGTGACGTAATCGTCCGCCACGGAGAATAGCCCGCAATCCTTGGCAACAAACCTTCCCGAATGCCTTTATTCTGGAATGTCCGGTCATGGTCATTGGACACCCAGAAGACATCCTTATGGCTGTAGGTTGTGACTATTGACGCATTTAGGGCGAAGATAGTTGGTAGGTTGAAGATCGCTTCAAAGGGGACTTTGTCATAACTTGGACCCGGTGCGACAATAGCAAGCGGTTTGTTTTTGTACCGGTCTTTCAGGTCAAATACACAGCATGTTGCTATCATAGCAACTCATGATATATCCGCCGGAACTCGATGACAATACTTAAATCCCCGGCATCCCCTGCCGAATCAACTGCGGTGAGGTTTGGCTGAATATATTCGTTCTCCGCGACAATAATCGCCGGTGACTGGGCTGCAAGATCCTGTATCCCCGTGGCTGACGTTGCCCATGTTGCTGCCGCCGCGCAAATGTTTCCGTCGGTCAAATTCCCCGACCGATTAATCTCCACTGTAACGGTAGAACCTGTAGGTGCAGTGCCAAGCCATAACTTGGCCCCGAGAATTTGCAGATTGAAGGGGGCAATGATCCCTGGGTGGATAAGTCCGGTTGACGTAGGCAATGCGCCAACGCGCTGAATCGGCATTGCTTCCGTTCGCCTGAAAGCCTTTAGCCATGAATCACGGTCCATGATAACGTCAGCGACCAAACGTAAATCGGTAACAGTGTATGTGCTGCCGGAACGGTGCAGGGTGAAGTTCCATACTTCAAGGTCAAGCAAAGTGTCTGTCTCATCGGCTTCCACCGATACCTCAAGAGAGGGCGGGCCCAGTGACTTGAGGCCCGCCCGAAGAGGGTAGGAACCGTCACCAGCGGAGGCGAACGGCGTCAGGCTCACAGCTGGACTACTGGTAGTATAGTGAAAGTTTTGCGATATCACCGCCCACGACATGGAATCTTGCGCGGAGGCCGCGCTGAACGTAACGTTCTCGAAGTCAGTGTCAAAAATTGGTACAAAAGATTCCACTCCGCCGATGCCGTTTCCCCGAATTGCCCGTTCTATCCAAGAATAGTTAGAGGCGGAGGCCCCGGAGTTTTGCGGTAGTTCATTCTGAATGTCAACCAGTGCGGTTTGAATGGCAGTGAAATTTTGGTCTATCTGTGTCTGGTATAGTTCACTGTCTATCGTTGTGGTCAATGTTGGCGCCGTATAGCTACTCATATCAGCCCCCTATGTTTCCTCTTCTGTCCAGTAATAACTTCGCCTGCCGAATCGGGTTTCCCCGTATTCAAAATCAGTGCCGCCCCACTCAACCAGATCAGCGTGGAATGTATGGGTTCTCCCTGCCGGCGCCGGTGGCGGTGTATATTCCCCCGACCCCGCCGGGGCGAATTCATACCCGAAACCGTCAACGACCGAATCGTCATCCAACACCTTCAGGTTACGCATAAAGCCAAAATCTAAATCTTCGTAATTATAGTTCTTTAGCCGGATTTCGTCCGATATGCGTAGTTCGCTGCGGGCGATGATTGTAACACGGCCGGCTTCAGATCGTTCCGCTAAAACCGGGATATTTACGTCGGTAATAGCACCAACGGCCCACTGTGCAATCAGGCAATCCTTAATTACAGCCCAGCCCTCGGTAACCCCTATCCGGATATCGCAGACCCATTCAGATAGGCCATTTTGATCAGTAAACCGGGGTTCGTCTATCGTAATGCCCACAAAGCGCTTTGTGTGGCGTTCGACTTCTCGGCGACTTAACTCCCGGACAATTGAAAATTCCCGTACCATTACGCAAGCCTCCAAGCGGTCAGAATCATGCGACCGTCACCCGGCCTGGTCAATGTCTTACGGATGCTGGTCACGTAAAACTTAAGATCTTCAACCTGGATGATATCGTCGGCCTCGATCAAGGGGTCATCTATCATAACTATTCTGTACGACCAGGCCTTGATCAACTCCCGCTTTAGTAGTTCCCGTGCGCGTGCTTCCATGTAGTCAAGATCGTATAACCAATCATTGCGAAGCTCAATCTCGTGAATATCTTCCGTCAATATCCCATTCAACGCCGCCGTCGCCACCAGCTGTTGATACACGTGCTGGAAAGGCTTCCCGTGAACTTCCCAGTACACACGGCCCATTTCTGTCATCGACAAGATTATTCCCACCATGGCGGCGACAGCGATCCCCTTAGCAACGTTAGCGGCGGTGGTAAGTGACGTTGCGCCGGAGATATCCCCGACAGCTGACGCCATATCGGCGCCGGCGTCTAATATCGCCCCCACCGACCAGCTCGCTGCATACGTCCCGGTAAGCACAGCCCGGATAGTTGCATCGAATCCCGTATCAAAAGCTATTTGTCCACCAAAACACGTATACCCATCATCTTCCAGCGTTGGGCGCCATTCCAGGTTTTCCCCGAAGAACCCACCGACCGTTGATATCTTTTCGTTGGCTAAGTACGTATCCTTCGCCCGCCGACCACCGGAGGCCTTTCCGTCATTCTCCGAAAAATAGATCCAGTCCCTGACGGCGCTTTCGAAGAATCCTGCGGTGATTGACCCGTGGGCAAGTCTTTTATCCTTTTCCACAACTTCTGTTAATTCGTTCGCCAGGCCCAAAAGGCGAACGCTATTGTTGATTGACGATAACACCTGCTCGCGCGAAATCTCGACAATCAAGTCTTTGTTCGGATATTCCCGCACCGGAGCCCGCTCAAGGTCCGTATCCGCCGCCACAAGGTACCCCTCGGCATTGAAGCGAGGTTTCTTACCTACGGTGAACAAAATGTGATACAGGCCCTTTAGAAGCTCGATATCGACCAACTGGCTTTGTTCGTGGCCAATTTCGTAATCCTGGTACCCGATCTTGATCTCCCGGCGATCCAGCGCTCCCCACTCGATAGCCGTCTCGATTGCCGCCTTCCCCACGTCAGTGCCCTGGTCGTAGCTTCTGGCGGTGACGAGTTTATTTAGATATTTCTCCGCCCGGTCTACAGCCGTCACCATTAATCGTTGGGGCTTGTTTTCGTTACGGGTCAGCTCGGTTGTCGAAGGAACCCCCCGGCAGACACCTGTGAAGATAGGCACCCAATCCGTTTTAGGAATACGGGTATCCCCCTGGTAAACGCGGATGGGCGTACCGTCAAGCCAAGTCCGTTGCGTCATTTCAACGGGGAGCGCGTCTTCGTCGTAAACAACCTCCAGCGTTAGGCTTGTGGCAACGGCGTCATCGTTGTTCTCAAAAACGATATTTTCGTTGTATCCAATACTGGCAACCCAATCGGATACATCATACGCCGGTGATTCCGCCTGCCCCATAACCACATCATGGATGTCTGTGCGGTGCGGATTCCATATCTCGACGCGGTATGCCGGAGACCGATTCGTCGGCTGTAACAAGATTTGATCGAACGTTGTACCGAAGTATTGCCGTTTACTCATTACGAAGCCCCTAGTGTGCCGCATGCGTCATGCGCTACGACTAAAACGTACTGGTCAACGTCTATGTAGTTAGCCGAGGCCCATTCCGTTCGCATTCTGAAGACAAAATGATAGAACCGCGTTTCTGTAATGCCTGCAATGAAAATCACTTTCTGTGTCTCGCACAGGGCTTCTTCCGCATATTCTATCAGCCCTGATCCCCCGATAGGCGTTCCGTCCGTATCTGATTCCCACTCTCCGCCACCGTCTAAGGTAATTGTTTCGTAAAGAATCTCGCACGTCTTCCATCCTTGATAGCTTTCGATTGCGTTGCCTATGGGGTTCAAATCAACCTCATGGCGATTGCCGAAAATTGTATCATATGCCCCAGTAGGGTCATTAATCAATTCCCGCATACCGCGAGAAGCTGGGCTGTCGATTCCCCCAGCCTCCCGCCACGTGCCATCGTCAATCATATCGTCAGCGTGCTGTATCAATTCCTCGTCATTGTATCGTGGGACGATCTTAATGTGTAGATAAAGCCAATCGCGGGCGACAACAGGAATAGGTGGGTTAGGTGGCTGTGTTGTAGGGTTACCGCCCGCTGGAGTCGTAGCACTTGTCGACAAACTGGTCGACATTGAACTTGACACCGACGAACTTGCGGACGTGGATTCGGTAGAAGAACGAGAAGTCGACATCGACGACGACACTGACGAACTCGCAGACGTGGAGGCGGTCGACGACATTGAACTCGATGCAGATGTCGACACACTACTGGATGCCGATGTCGACTTCGTAGAGGATGCACTTGAAGACGCTGTTGTTGACAGCGATGAACTTGCGGACGTTGATAGTGAACTCGACGCAGAAGTCGAGCTTAACGTCACTGACGTAGAGAATGAAGAACTGTACGACGAGCTTGCTGAGGTTGACGCTGTTGTTGAAAGGCTACTTGAGGCTGTCGAGGAATAGCTACTTGAGGCCGTTGAAGAATAGCTGCTGGAGGCCGTCGAAGAATAGCTACTTGAGGCTGTCGTGCTAACCGACGAAGACACCGACGAAGACGCAGTTGTCGAAGCGGTTGAACTTACTGAAGAACTGGCTGACGTTGAGACTGAAGAGCTTACCGACGAAGACGCCGTGCTCGAGGCTGTGGTTGACACAGACGAGCTTGCGGTAGAAGACGCCGTCGAAGAGTAGCTGGAGCTTGCTGAGGTTGATTCGGAAGAACTTGCAGAAGACGTTAGAGAACTGGACGCCGAAGTCGAGCTTTCCGTGACGGACGTAGATACTGAACTACTATAAGAAGAACTGGCTGACGACGAAAAAGAAGAGCTTACTGAAGACGATAAACTTGAAGAATAGCTACTGGAGGCTGTTGTTGATAGAGAGCTTGACGCGGTTGTTGAGGCGGTACTTGATACCGAACTCGACATTGAAGTCGAGGCGGTTGTTGACAGTGAACTCGACGCGGTACTGGATACAGAACTCGAATAGGAGCTTGACGCTGTTGAACTGGCGGTACTTGAGTATGACGAACTCGCCGTTGACGAGAATGAAGAACTGGCCGTTGACGATAACGAACTTGACGCTGAGGTTGAGCTTTCGGTAACGGACGTAGATAGTGAACTAGACAGCGAAGAACTGGCTGTTGAGCTGAAACTACTGCTATGGCTGGAAGACGCTGTTGAACTATAGCTTGAGGAGGCGGTAGTTGAAGCTGTAGTGCTGGCCGAAGTTGACGCCGACGTTGAAGTGGGGATCCCACTAATAGGCTTATCAACACCAGATTCGGACCAATTACCTAATCCCAGCCAGATTACTCCTGTACCTTCGGTGTTTGTTAACCGGTATTCAAAACGAATACGGTCGGTTCTATCAAAGCCGACCCCCGACCAAGTATGACTACCCCTAAATACATACGTGGTCCCCGGAAGCGTAGGTACTTGGCTTACGGGCGTTAATTGAAAACTGTCCTTTATGGTCTCCCCGTCAGACGATACACGCGCAACAAATATTTGGCTGGTTATCCCGGAACCCGTTAACTGGATATATGTGGTTACATGTAGTCGAACTTTCCAGGCACCGGTGTCCCAATCAAGTTTGTTTGGAAAGCCTAATGGGGTATAGAAGTAAATGTTATGCGTATCGAACTGAGAGGACCCTACAGCAATATCACCGGTGGTGTGCCCGCCTAATTCCTCAGCAGTAAAGCGTAAAGTTTCGTCTGTAGTTATCAGGTCCGACTCTAACCGAGTCAAAACCTCGGGGTTAATCGTTGTAGACGCCGTCGACATAGTTGTCGAGGCTGTGGTTGAGGCAGTCGTTGAAACGGAAGAGCTTGCGGTTGAAGACGCCGTCGAGGAGTAACTACTTGAGGCTGTGGTTGAGGCACTGCTTGAAGCCGTAGTCGATAAGGAGCTTGACGCGGTTGTTGAAGCGGTGCTTGAAGCTGTCGTTGACGCACTACTTGAGGCCGTAGATGAGTAACTCGTAGAAGCTGTGGTAGAAGCTGTAGAGGAGTAGCTCGAGGAGGCAGAAGTTGATACTGAACTGGACAAAGATGACGAGGCTGACGTTGACGCTGTACTAGAAGCTGTCGTTGAGACTGAAGACGACATACTAGTCGACTTTGTCGAGCTTGCTGTTGTAGATACCGAAGAGCTTGCTGTTGTGGATAAAGAACTTGACGCAGTCGTGGACAATGAACTACTTGCCGACGTAGAGCTTTCCGTCAACGAAGTAGATACTGAACTGGAGTAGGAGGAGCTTGCTGTTGTTGAAGCGGTTGAAGAATAACTGCTTGAAGCAGTACTTGAATAGCTTGTAGAGGCGGTTGTTGAAGCGGTACTTGACGCGGTTGTTGAAACTGAAGAAGAAGCTGTGCTTGATACACTACTGGAGGCTGTCGTGCTTTGGGACGTAGAGGCTGTCGTTGTAAAGGACACTCCTTCAATAGGTTTGTCAACGCCGGAGCGATCCCAGTCACCGAGGCCAAGCCAGATAATTCCGTCGGCTTCAATGTTTGTAAAACGGTATTCAAAGCGGATTCGATCTGATTTAGCAAACCCAGCCCCTGACCATTCATGGTTTCCGCGAAAGACATATGTTATGTCTTGATCTATTGGGGTTTGATTTATGGGCGTTAGTTGAAAACTATCCTTGATTGTGTCCCCGTCAGCAGATACGCGGGCGACAAAGACCTGTGCGCTTATCCCCGACCCGGTTAACGAGGCATAGTTAGTTACATGAAGGCGGATTTTCCATGCACCTGTAGGCCAGTCTACAATATTTGGGAAATTAACCGGTGTGTAGAAATATATATAGTTAGTTTCGAACTGATTAGATGTAAAGGCAACCCCACCGGTCGTGTGTCCTCCAAGTTCCTCGGCGGTGAGCTTGTATGGGTCATCCGTTGTCGCAAGATTAGATTCAAGCTTTGTCAAGACTTCCGGGTTTTGTGTGGAAGAAGCCGTCGACATGGTACTGGAGAACGACGACGACATGGTGGTGGAAGCTGTACTTGACGCGCTACTGGAAACTGAAGAAGAGTAACTACTTGAAGCGGTGGTCGATGCGGTGGTTGATGCGGTTGTAGAAAGGCTGCTGGACGCTGTTGTAGAAACACTACTCGATGCCGACGTTGTATTTGACGTTGTATACTCAACGCTTTCTATTGGCTTATCGACACCGGACCTGTCCCAATCGCCAAGCCCTAACCAGATAACCCCTGTGCCCTCTAAATTGGTAAACCTATATTCAACCCGAATACGGTCGGTCTTCGCGAAGCCGGTCCCTGACCAGGTATGCGTCCCCCTAAACACATAGGTTGTGTCAGTCCATGTCGGTACCTGGCTTACGGGGGTAAGCTGAAAATCGTCTTTTACCGTTTCGCCGTCTTCTGACACACGAGCAACAAAGACCTGTGATGTAATAGTCTCGCCGGTTAGCTCGGTGTAGTTGTCAACGTAAAGCCGAACCTTCCAGGCTCCCGTTTCCCAGGCTACCTTATTGGGGTAATGTAATGGCGAATAGAAGTATACGTTATGGGTATCAAACTCATTAGTTGTAAAGGCGGCCCCGCCGGTTGTATGGCCTCCGAGATCTTCCAGGGTGAACCGCAATGGTTCGTCTGTTGTAATAAGATCCGACGCGAGTATGGTTAGAACTTCCGGGTTCTGTGTTGACGACGATGTCGACATAGAACTGGAAGCTGTCGTTGACATGGTGGTGGACGCGCTACTCGATAGACTTGAGGATGCTGTTGTTGAAACGGAGCTGGATACTGAAGAAGAAGCCGACGTTGAAGCGGTACTGGAGGCTGTGCTGGAAGCGGTGGTAGAGGCGGTGGTAGAGGCGGTAGTGGAGGCTGACGTTGATGCGGTTGTGGTGTGCGACGTTGTGTATTCGACACCTTCTATGGGCTTATCAACGCCGGAGCGAGACCAGTCTCCAAGGCCTATCCAAATTACTCCTGTGCCTTCTGTATTCGTAAGTCGATACTCAAAGCGGATTCGGTCAGACTTAGCAAAGCCAGCACCCGACCAAGTATGGCTACCCCTAAATACATACGTCACATCTTCGTATGTGGGGACTTGACTTGTGGGGGTAAGCTGGAAACTGTCCTTTACAGTCTCCCCGTCTTCAGAAACACGCGCAACGAAGACTTGTGACGTAATCCCGTCACCGTTTATGAGGGAATAGTGCTCAACAAATAGCCGGACCTTCCAGGCACCCGCTTCCCAATCAAGCTTATTTGGGAAATTTAGAGGAGTATAGAAATAAATATTATGGGTATCGAAAGCTTCGGTAGAAAGAATAATGTCGCCGGTAGTATGTTCACCCAGCTCTTCCGCCGTAAACTTCAGGTCGTCGTCTGTAGTGATCAGGTCCGACTCGAGCCTTGTTAAAACCTCCGGGTTTTGTGTAGTCGACGCAGTTGACATAGTACTGGAGGCTGACGTTGACGCAGTCGTTGAAGCTGTTGTCGATAGGGAGCTTGACGCGGTTGTTGAAGCGCTAGTTGAGACACTCGAAGAAGCTGATGTGCTGGCGCTTGTCGACTCCGACGTTGACGCAGAAGTCGATATAGTCTGGCTTAACCCGAAAGTGCTGTAGTATCGATAATTGTTGGCGCCACCTGACAACACCATAAAATCGCCATCGTTCGGGTGGATCGATTGGCGTGGCGGCATAACGTTGTTTTGTGTGCTGCCGGTGTCTTGGATTATTGTTACTTCAGAACCGAAAGCGATAACGTCGGTATCGGACTTCTTGTATACAATGGTGTTAGTGCCTGGGGTATACGTGCTAACAACGTAAACTTCTTTGTTATGCCTATCGACGAGAATCCGTGGACGTGTGTAACCTGTACCAATCCAAACGGTAGCGTGGTCTGTCCAGCCGCTTGCTGCATCAGGCCTGCGGGAGAACTGAACAACCGGTTCTGCTGGATCGTCCATAGACGTTTTCCAACAGGCAAATAGCTGTCCGGTATTTGGATCGGCCGCCACATCGACATGGTCGTCAGGTTCAAGATCCTGAAGCCCTGAGTTGACCTGCTCCGACGCCTCCCAGCCGCTTACCCCTAGGTCGGTTTCCGAGTCGTGGTGGTGAAGGAAACCGATCTCTTCGTCGGTTAACACAGATCCTGAAACATGATGCGAGTACAAAATACCTATGGAGGCAGTCCCGTCATCAAAACCAATACAGGAATACATGTCGTCAGAACCGACATTGTGTAGAGTCACAGGCCAGTTGTAATCAGTATCGTTTATAAGTGCGAGATCAGCTGTGCTTCTAACTTCGTATTCGATAGCGCCCGAATCAACTGCGCTTGCTGTATGCCATACAACCCATATTCGGTTTTGAGAATCGCCGACAAGGTCTATATTAGGGGGATTGTTATCATCACCTGTGGCAGACCATGGATTCATTGCCCCGCCGCAATTAGTGGCGTCAGACAAGGTCCAATCATCAAGCGCTGCAGAGTAGGTATATCGATATAGCCGATTGCTTACCGCTACACGGCCCGATTGACCCGCAATGTAAACGTCATCATTTTCGTCGTACCATACCGACCAACGCCAATCAGGATCTTCCTCAATGCGAACCCCTTGTGTTCGCCATATCTTACCATTCGCGTCAAATCGATAAATGTAGTAGCCAGAAGACCCGTCATAATCGACAAGCCACCAGGAGCCTTTAGCCCACCATAGGCATTTCTGAGGCTTGGCGGTGATTTCGTCGTCCCCAGCGTAGTCTGGCTTTGTACCGATATCGCGCCCACGCCACCCCTCGGCAATCTCGGGGGAATAACTATGGAATCCCTCGATATTGTCCACCATGAGCAATTCTCCGGCCCCCGGTGTGCCGGTATCGCCCCTGGATAAGAATATTGCCTGGAAGCCGTCAGCGGTTACATCAGGCCACGCAAACGGGCCATCTGTGTCTGTTTCTAATACCCCATCTATGTAGACATTGTAATCGCCGTCAGTCGCCGAACAGTGTGCGACAAAACGGACGGTGTAATTTGTATCCGGTGACCATTCGCGGATATCGCGCCACGTTGCCCCGTCTTTTGCCTGGATTGATCCTGTATGGTAAAAACGGATATAGCCAATGCGGTCTGACAGGTTATCGCCGGAGCCCTTAATCCCGACAGACATAACCCGGGTATTACCTTCGCTGTGTGTACGAACCTTGAAGGTTACATCCACAACCCCTTCAGTGATCAGGTTGGGTATCTTTAGCTGCGCATAATTACTTCCCGCAGCCGCCCAATCACCAACAAACATATAGTCGGAGCCTTCAAGCCCACCGTCCGTCGGTCCTTCAACCCAGTACCCTTCAAGGGCAGCCCCCGTGCCGTTTGTCCAGCCTTCCGCTAACCCGTCTTCAAAAGTTTGTTTAGCGAATAGTTCACGCTGTCCGTACGGTGCCGTTGTACTGGGGTGTTGCGTCGACAGTGTAGACGAGGCGCTTGTGGAGACCGAGGATGACGCCGTGGTCGAAGCCGTAGTCGATACGGAGGTTGACGCCGTTGTCGAAGCTGTTGTCGAAGCTGTGGTCGAGGCTGTTGTTGTAAAAGGCTCCCACTCAACCGGCGTATCAACACCAGCGTATTCCCAATGGCCCAGGTTGCCGAAACCTATTACTCCGTTTTGCTCAATATTAATAACACGGTATTCAACGCGGATACGGTCGGTTTTTGCGAAGCCGGCGCCGGACCAAGTATGCGATCCACGAAATACGTAGGTGACCTCTTTTAGCGTAGGTACCTGCATTAACGGAGTTAACTGGAAGCTGTCTTTTACCGTTTGCCCATCTTCAGATACACGCGCGACAAAGACTTGGCTGTAAATCCCGGTCCCACTTAACGCATTATAGGTAGCAACATGCAAACGAACTTTCCAAGCACCAGCCGCCCAATCCAAAACATTTGGAGCGTTAATGGGGGAATAGAAATACAAATAGTGTGTATCGTATTTAGTAGAACCTACGAAAAACCCGCCGTCCGTATTCCCATTTAGTTCTTCTATAGTCCGGTGATAAACATCATCTGTTGTCGCCAAGTCGTCTTCTGCCCTAGTTAAAACTAACGGGTTTTGAGTTGACGACGATGTTGATATAGAACTTGACGCCGATGTTGACGCGGTGGTCGAAACTGAACTGGAAGCGGTAGTCGAAGCAGTTGTTGTTTCACTTGTCGAAGCAGTTGTCGAAGCTGTGGTAGAAACACTGGTCGACGCCGTTGTGCTGTCCGATGTGGTGTAACTTTCCCACTCAAGCGGAGTATCAACACCGGCGTAATTCCATTCTCCCAAATGCCCAAGGACAAAGACACCATTACCTATCGTGTTTATAATCCGGTATTCCACCCGAATCCGGTCAGTCTTTTCAAAGCCCACGCCAGACCAAGTATGACTGCCACGAAATACGTAAACAACTTCTCGAGTCGTAGGTAGCTGTACTGTAGGAGATAACTGAAAACTGTCTCTAACCGTTTGGCCATCTGCAGATACACGTGCAATAAAGACTTGACTGGTTATACCACTGCCATTCAGGTTAATGTATGACGATATACACAGTCTTACTTTCCAGGCACCCGTATCCCAGTCTAATACATTTGGGCTATTAGTCGGAGAATAGAAATATATGTTGTGGGTATCGAATTGATTCGATTCTATGGAAAACCCACCACTGGTATTCCCATTCAATTCTTCAATTGTTTTGTGAAGAGGATCATCCGTTTCCGCCAGGTCGTCTTCTGCGCTGGTTAAGACTAACGGATTCTGGGTGGAGGATGATGTCGACATCGAGCTTGACGCAGTTGTCGAAGCAGTTGTCGACTCCGTGGAAGACATGCTGCTCGATAGGCTCGAAGAAGCTGTTGACGAATTGCTAGTTGAAGCAGTACTCGTTAACGACGAGCTTGCTGTAGTGGATTTACTCGTTGAAGCTGTGGTCGACTCCGTTGAAGAAGCAGTAGTCGACAAGCTACTAGATGCGGTAGTTGAATTTGACGTACTTGCCGTGGTTGACGCGGTGGTTGTAATTTGACCCCATTCAATAGGGCTGTCAATACCAGCTGCGTACCAGTGTCCTAATTCCCCTAAAAAGATAACACCATCTTGTTCAATATTGGTAATCCGGTATTCAATCCGAATACGGTCTGTTGCCGCAAAGCCACTCCCCGACCACGTATGACTTCCACGAAATACGTAGGTCACTTCTTTCCAGACCGGATTCTGTATTGACGGCGTTAACTGAAAACTATCTTTAATAGTTTCCCCATCTTCAGATACGCGGGCAACAAATATTTCCGTATGTATGTTTACGCCACTTAGCGCAGTGTAATGGGATACGTGGAACCGAACCTTCCACGCGCCACTCGGCCAATCCGTAAGACCGGGGCTATTAATAGGCGAATAGAAGTAAATATTATGAGTGTCGTATTTTATCGACCCTATGGTAACCCCGCCGTCGGTATTACCATTTAGTTCTTCTAATGTGTACCGATTGGGACTATCAGTAGTGTTTAAATCTGACTCGGCTTGTGTCGCGACAGCTGGGTTTAGTGTTGTCGACGCAGTTGAGTAAGTGCTAGAAAATGACGTGGAGGCTGTAGTTGAAACTGACGATGATTTTGTAGTTGAGGCAGTCGTGGATGCAGTTGTCGAAGCTGTTGTCGACATAGAAGTCGACGCCGTTGTAGTGTTCGACGTTGTGTAAGGCTCCCACTCGACCGGTGTATCAACACCCGCGTAGCTCCATTTTCCGAGATCGTCCAACCAAATGGCGCCATCTATCTCGAGGTTAATAAGCTGATATTCTATGCGGATTCTGTCGGTTTTCGCGAACCCAGCCCCTGACCAAGTATGCGACCCGCGAAAAACAAAAACTGTTTCACGCGGTAGGGGGTTCTGTATAAGGGGCGTAAGCTGGAAGCTATCTTTTACAGTTTGCCCATCTTCTGAAACCCGAGCAATAAATACCCGAGCCCACATACTATTTCCGGCACCCCCTATTAGCGTATACGACGATACGTATAGGCGTACCTTCCAAGCTCCAGCATCCCAATTCAGTACATTAGGGGCATTTACCGGGGAGTAGAAGTATACGTTATGTGTATCATACTTGTTTGACGGGATAATAACGCCCGTTGTGGTATTCCCGTTTAGTTCTTCTATAGAATAACTTAAGGGCTCGTCTGTCCCTATGAACTCGGAATCTACTTTCGCCAGAACCATAGGGTTCTGTGTTGTCGACGCTGTCGACATGGTGGTGGAAGCAGTTGTCGAAGCAGTTGTTGTCGCTGATTCTGGTGGCTCCCATGAAATAGGGCTATCTACACCGGCATATTCCCACTGCCCAAGTTTGCCCAGCGTTATAACACCATTACCCTCAATGTTTGTAAGTCGATACTCTACCCGTATTCTGTCACTTTGCTGGAAGCCTGCGCCTGACCATTCATGCGACCCCCGAAACACGTACACAACACCGGCTGTAATTGGCGTTTGATTTGTCGGCGTTAATTGAAAACTATCCCTAACTGTAGACCCATCAGAAGATACCCGCGCAATGAACACTTGGGCGCTAATCCCGGATCCAGTTAATGCGAAGTATAGGGAAACGTTTAGTCTTACCGACCAAGACCCATCCCCCCAGTCTAAAGCATCAGGGACACCTGCCGGAGAATACCAATATAGATTATGCGTATCAAATAAATACGTCCCTATAGAAAATCCACCACCGGTGGCGTCGGAGTCCCCGGTATACTCCTCTATCTCACGCTTATACAAGTCATCCGTTTCAGCCACATCGGAAACAACACTGGTCAAAACCTGGGGATTTTGTGTAGTTGATTGAGTAGAAGCGGTGGTTGACACCGAAGTAGACATTGTTGTCGAGGCCGTTGTTGTTGGCGTCTCGTCAACAGGAGTGATTACATATGAACCACTTGACGCATCAGCAACTGCAACTTGATAATACCTAACCCCGTTACTTAATTTAGTTGCTTCGACTTCTACGCAGATTCTGTCTGTAACGTCACCGGCATCAGTATATAAAAAATCTAAGTTATTAAACTCGAATGTGTGTGATCCATAATCTACAGACGTAACTGCCGAAGACCAGTCTGAAGCTTCTTGCGTGGTGCCAGCAGAATCAACACGTCGAATCCGTACCCTTGTATCCCAATTCGCTTCAACCTCGCCCCACTTAAGGACAACGTCCCAATCTCCGGTTTCCCAATCAACGTTTTCAGGTACTCCAGATGTGGTGAAGAAACAAAAATAGTATTTCGTTCCAACAGCAGTGTTTCCGCCGACCTGTAAGGTTGTCCCGTCGGCGGGGTCCACTGATTGCATATATTTATTATGGGTGGCCCCACTATCACCTATGTCTGAATTGACCGAATCAAAATAGTACGTTGCCATCAGCTTCCGTCCACGTATATGGGCCAAATGAATGGCGAGACAGGATCATCCGCGTTGTAACCATCTAACGTAATTAGCGCAGAAGGCTGCGTTGCTACGTAGACCACTTGTTTTACGTGATTGTGATCCGTTGTCGTGAAATGAATAACATTGCGAACCGCAGGAGCGCCTGCTTGCAACTCGGTTCCGGCAGTTAGGTTTATTGTTACCTCCGTATCTGTTTCCACGGCGACGCTTGTTAGGTCATAGTGCACGGTAGCCCCTACCTGTACCCAAGCTTGCCGCAAAGATTGAGCGCTGTTCTTATGTAGTTTGACCTGAAGCGTCATACCTTCCAAAATAGGATTATCCGCGTCATTGCCGCCATGATTCAATGTCGAGCGAATAATTGCCATCAAGCCTCCTTATGTGGGGCATTGGATTTGTCGAAAGCGGATATACCCCGTAATGTCTACATAGTATTCTGAACCTTCGTCGGCACGTAGCCGAGCGATAATTGCGTGCAAGCCCGCGCTGGGGGCGGTCCAGTAATAACCTTCTAAATCCCCGATATCCATTTCAGGGATTACCGGAGAACCGACAGTATTGTCTAAATAGATCTCCACTGTCGAAGCGCCTCCCCAGCCTCGAAGGGTTTGTGCATATCTATTCCCGTCAAATTCATGCTGCGTGAAAAACTCGTCGGCAAAGGTGGGGAGTATGTTTATCCCGAGCGTTACATCCTTGGCTCGAGTATTAGCGTCAGAAGGATTGACAAACGCAATAGCAATACCGACCTGCGCTTCTTGCCCAGCAAGAAACATAGCGCCCCATGCCGGCGCGTCTTTTACCCAAAACTGTCTTTTGAATGTTGTTGTTTCTTCGTACCCAGTGTGGCCATGGCGCCAGAAGTTAGTACCTGTTCCTTCCTGTGCAAACCACATTTCTTCCGTATAAGGATCCATGGTAAAGCCTTCCACCTTACCGGTGATCCCATGGCCGTATTCTGAAATATACGTCCCACCGTCAGTCCCCGCCATTGCTACCTGAATAACCTTACGCTGCGTTGCCGGATCGCTTGCTATAGGGCTTCTGAAGCTACAGAAGATAGAATTGTTTGCTTGTCCATTAGCGATGTCAGACGAGAACCACAGGTCACCCAGCAGCGCCCCGGCGCCTAAATGGCCGGGTTCAACTAACACGTCATACCAACGGAATAGTAGTGTTTGAAGGGGCTTGTCGTCAGTGTCTCGATTAAATAGATCCACTTCCCACAGTCCACCGGTGGCGTCGGTTGTGTCCTGCGTGCCAACATAGAAAAGCTTATTTGCCCGATCGTAAGCAATCCCCTCCGCCCCTAACCCGGCGGGAAACTCTTCAACCTGGTCTAGCTCGTATATCTTCAGGTCCGAAGCCGATATTTCAGTCTGGTCTTCTGTTAAATGAAAAAGGAATATACGGGGATTCCTAACGCCATAACTTCCCTCATCCAACACGGCAAACCGATCACTACCCATATACACAACAGCTTCAGGGTCAGAAAACCCTAACGAAGCGGGAAGCTCAATATTGCTTCCTACCTGTGTCCCGTCTTTGTCGACAATTTTCAACCAGCCGGAATCATCAACGATATAGACCCACTTCTTCTCCTCCCGAAACGTTAGCCCTGACATTTCCCGCACGGTTGCGTCGGAAGCACTAACCCCCGTTTCTTCTGTGTAATTGCGGGTGTCATCGAAATATGCACGGTCTACCGCGTAGGAAGAAGGCTCGTCTGAAGGGTTGGGAATAGTCTTTTTCCGGACATCCCATTCAAGGTAATTGCGAACAGCATTCGCGCCGGATAGCCCATAACTGGTATCGGTCCCAAAGACTATATCCTTTGTCCATTGAGTAACACCATCGCCCACATTCTCAAGCGTACCCGTTAATGAAGAATCAAATAGGTGATCGTCATAGACACGTACTGTATCTAAGATCTCGTCTTTCTGTGTTGTAATCGACACCGTCGCAGCCAGCCCCTTCAAGATCGGACCTAAGACACCAGCGCCAGCCAATCCAAGACGCGCCGACATCTTGTCTAATGTGGGGTTACCCTGAACTAATGTCTTCTCGCTCGGCATTTACCGGCCCTCTAACGTAATCTGTCCTATGGGCGGAGTAGTTCTTTTCGATAACTTCATTTGTAACGTCAACTGCTTATTTAAATAAGCGTTTTGGTTTGTCTGCGCATGCTGCCTAACTTCTTGATACTCAAAATCTAAGCCACCCAATTGAATGCGCACAATTTGAACCAGAAACCGATCGGAGGTTCGATCCCTTGGCTCCCAGCCTAAAGATTCCCCCACGTCGGGGATTGTCACCCAATATTGATAAAGCGTTCGGAACATCTCCGCCAACGTCGACAAACGGGCACCGCCACCCAACCATATCTCAGTGATAATAATATCTTCTTCATATTGCGGTTGCGCGACAAACACATTAGAGGATAGCGTTCGCTGGAGAACCCCATCCACTTTGGTTGTGGGGTGATACGCAAAATTGCGGGTGATATCCGGATTAAACGGATAGGTGTATATCCCCTCGCCCTCTACTTGCCGAAACGAGGGATGTGATATTACTCTTAACGGGTCCACGTAAATATCTCCTTTGCTCGTCGGCGCAAAATATACCCACGCATCATCGGGCTCCCAATGATCGGTTCCTACTGTGGCCTTCGGCGGATTCGTGTTGTCTAAATAGAGCCATTTAGTTGCGTCGCTATCTTCAAGTTGCCAAACAACAAACTCCCCATCTACATCAGCCGTAGCAGCCGAGTATAGATAGAACGTGTCATTTGCCCCTGGGCCTTGATCCATTGGCGCGCGATCAAGGACGACCATTCGCAAACGGCCGCCCTGAACGTCGCTGCCATATCTATATATATCAGTGACCTGCGCTGTCCCCTGATATGCCGTGGGAACGTACTTCCCTATCGGGTCCAGGCCTGCCCCGTTATCGTAGGGGATAGCTTGTTTGTTATTGTGATAGGCTCTATTTAATATTCCGAATACAGACATTATCCTGCCGGTTTCGATGTATTTTCCCTTATCAATGTCTGTGTCTTTTGGCAATCAACGATAGATTCATTTAGCCGATTACACACAGACTTAACTTCTTCTAACAACAGTGAATTCCTTTCTGTCGCCCGTAGTGACTCTTCTTGTTTTGCCAGGCAGCGCTCGTTGTGCTCGCTAAAATTGTCACAAATGCTCGACGTTTGCGCGTCATGCCTATCAACGATTGACTTGATTGTTTCATTATGTGCCGCGTCCCTTTTAACCAAATACCGCACAAAAATTACAACAAGGGCCAATAACGCGCCTGCCCATGGTGCTTGCTCCATTAGTTGTTCTAAGATTTGCATTAACCTTCCCCCGGTACACTATCCGATTCATATTCGAGATACGCCCTATGCAACGTCCTCACGTTGCGGGCAACATTATGTTCTTGTTCTACGATATAGGAAGAGATCTCATCGGGCTCGGGATCAGTGACACCGGGTGTTGCATTTTGCGCACCTGAAGCCGTTGAAAAATGCCTAACCCGCAGGCCGAGAATATTCCCAGCCTGATCGTATGAGAAATTATCCATGACAACATTTTCGCCACCCGCCGCCAGAAGACGCTGCATCCACTGTTCTAACGGTGGCGTGACTGTGAACGAATACAGCCAATCCAAATTTGGGTCATCTACCGCTTGGTTTTTGACCCGGATGTAATACGTTCGGCCAATTGTCAGGCTTAATGTCTCGGAATTAAATTCCCCCCGATATGTACGGTTTCCAGGTTCAGGCCCAGACATGGCAGTATTCCCAAGAACGATTGACCCATTCTCAGGATTTATCACGTCAAAGTATAGCGACGTGTTAGCTTCCTCACGGTGCATAAACCGAAAGGTTTTTCCATATTCAACAGAACCCAGATAGGTTTGTTTGGGATCCGCTGCTATTCGAAAATGGCAAAGGAAACGATTGGTGTTATCGGTTCCAAATTGCCCAGCGTTTTCCTTAATTAAGATCGTATAACTCCGACCTTCGTAGAAAGTAAGACTTCGCGTGCTCCCCGGCCCGAGAAACTCATCGGCAATCTCAAAGCTGACAAAGCTAACGCCGTACAGGTCCGTTGGGTTTGAAGTTACCGCCTGGTCCGCCTTCAATATTGTCATACTGTCATTATCGACAATGTCAAAATATCCCGGCGTCCAGCCTAAGCCAACGGTTTCAATCGGCACCTGGATCTTGTCACCCTTTCGAACCTCACCGACGTAATAGAAAGTCTCAGACATTTTGACTCCTAACTAGCGGTACTTGTCGACAATGGCATAATTGCGTTATTCTGCAATCCGCCACCACCAGGCCCGGGTCCACCGCCTCCCCCGTAACCGCCGAACTCAACAGCTATTGCAATTCGCTCCAGAAGCACCTCTGTCGTCCGGAGAGCGTTCTTTAGGCTGTCACCCACAGCTGATATCGCAACGTTAGTAGGGCCCGCTACAACGCCTCTCACGGCCTCAGACGAGTTGACTGACTCTTCGAAGTCGTCAACCGTACTTGTCCTATTTGATTTCAATGCGCCATAAATTCCCCCGGCAAGACCAAGAAGGCCAGATACTAAAGCCCCACCGGCGGCACCTATACCTATCGATCCGAAAGCCTTTTCAAAGGCGAGTGACAACTGTTCCTGCAAGAAGTCAAATGCCTTTGTCATGGAATTTTTAAAGAACCCTGCGGCAATGTTTGCCCATTGCTTGGCAAATGATTCCCCAGACTCGAACGCGTCCATTAATGCATTTGAGAAAGCGTCGGTCACTGTCCCGGATAACTCGGCCGCAGATTCCTTAAGGCTTACTGCCTGGGAAACGTTAACCTCTTGTTTCTTCAAGGCCCCGGCTTGTTTGTTAAAGTTCTCTCGTAGCTCCCGGACCCGATCTCTAAGCGAAGATATTTGGGCCTCGTCCATGCCGGCAGCCTCGGCATGTGCTAACAGTGCGTCAGTCGCCTGCAGGGCAGAATCCCGCATTTCTAACATTTCACGATCAATGTCAGCCAGTCGCTGATCCAACTCGGTACGGCCTAATTGCTCCAGCTCAAACTTCGCGTCGGCGGTCCGATCCTTTAACTCCTCGATAGACTGAACGAACTTCGACATGCCTATAGATTTCTGAAGTTCTATGGTCTTCCCCCTCATGTCTTCAAGAAGCTTAATCTGTTTTTCTTCCGAAAAGCCCGCTTCACGTAAATCATTCTTAAACTGACTAAGCGCTTCCGCCAGGTTGCGGATCTGTATAGCTTCGCGACTTGTGGCTTCTGTGGCCAAGGCCATTTGATCCTGGAAGTCTTCAAAGCGCTGGTTTACTTTTGCTATCTCCACCCGTGCCAAAGCCTCGGCCATTTGAGCATACTTCTTCCGAAACTCGTCAATCTTTTCGGCAGGCAGTTTCTCAATCGCTTTCTCTAAGGCTATCTGCAGATTCTTGAATTGTTGCCCAAGTTGTCCCAGGGTTCCTTCGGAAACCTCAACCTGCGCGTCAAGTTTCTTTAACTCGTATTCCAGCTGCTCCAAAGCCTTAACCGCCTCGGCAGCCTCCTTCGCTGCGTCCCTTTGGCGCAACATGTCGGCAAATTCTTCCTTGAACTTCCGGAGGTTTGTTCGCTTCTCCGGCGCCACCTTCTCAAGTATCGCGTTAAAGACTTCGTCAAAGCTTGCCTTACGAGCCCGTAACTCAGCGTCTAGCTTAGGGTCAAGGATTGCTGCGCGTAACGTGCCAATAAATACCTGCAAGTCCTTCTCGGCACCTTCGAGCCCTTCTGTGTCAATATCAATCCGGAGCTTAGGCAGGGCCGCCTTGAAGGGGGTAAGTATCTGGTCTAATTGTTGGGAATCAAAAAATCGTGGGGCTGTTGCTGCCTTAATGGCGGCCTCTACGTCAATCCCCTTCACCGCCTCTTCTCGCAGATCTTCAAGCTTCTTCCGCAAAGACTCCAACTTAGGGTTAGACTTAGCAACGGCGATTTGTGCGTCCAGAATCGATTTAACAATCGTTTGTAGCTGTAGCCTTAAGTCCGCAGCTGTCTTAGAAATGTCCGTTGTGACATCCCCGAAGTCTTTAAACCCTTCCAGGGAAGCTTCTACTTGTTTCTGAATACTCCCCAGTGCGTCTTTTCCAATATCCTTTGACAAATCGCCGAAAGCGGAGGAGATCGCATTCTTGAAAGACTGAAGAACATCCTGGTTGTTGTTCATGGCTCCCGCCCACAACACCGCGTCATTCTTCGCCTTGTTCATGCGCTCGATAAAGATCTTTAACTGATCCGCCGTTAACATGGTTTCTTCGCCGGTGGACTTAAGAACCGTTTCTGTTGTTTTGAATATTGTTAAGAATCGACTAACAGTTTCCCGTAACCCGTTTATGGTGTGCTCGGTATCAACGACAGCCACTGTTTGTGCCCCGAAAGCATCTATCGCCTCAAATAGCCGTTGCCGCATTTCAACAGCAGCGTCAGAAGCAAGGCCCGCCGCAGCCGCTTGGTTACTCATTGCCGACAAGCTTCCCTTGAGACTGTTCTTCAACCCCTCCAGGGCTCCAGATTGACTATCAATGCTTCCGGCAAAACTTTCAAAACCCCCCGCTGCATGATCAAAAGCACGCCGTAGCTTCTCTAAGTCTTCTGTCGATTCTCCTGTAGCCTGTCTTTGACCAATCATAGCTTCGACAACACCAAGCATTTCGACGCGGAACTGACGCCCCACCTGGAAGGCTGTAGTGCCGGCGCCCTCCTCGAATGCCGACATGGCCGTAGCTGTAGCCGCCACTTCCTGCCGCAACTCCTTTAATACTCCGACTGCTTGGCCACTGGCTTCGGCCTGCTCGATAAGCGCATCAGCCGTTGCCAAAAGACTCTTTTCAGCCGTTTCGCCCGCCGCAGCCTGGTCGCTAATAGACTGCATAGACTCAACTAGTTGTTTTCGAAGACCTTGCAGGGTATGAGCAGAAGCTTCCGCAGCACTCTTCTGCTTCAAGATAGACTGCGCAGAATTTAATGTTTCCTCAGCGCTATCCCGTAAGGTGGAATTGAGCCCAGCAATAGCAAACCTAAACTCGTTGGCAATCGCCGCCTGCGCTTCCTCCGGGGCCTTCTTCAGGTCCACAAACAGCTTATTGATATCTAGGATATACTTCTCGAATTCTTTTAGCCGTTTTCCGGAGGCTTCTACGTCGGCTTCAGTTATTAGCTCCGGCGCCGCTTGGATCCCAGCAGCCCTAAGCTTAACAATCTTCGTAAAAACCTTTCCTAACTGCGCAATCTCCCTTTGTGTCTGTATTGTGGAGAACCCTGCAAAAGGATCTTTCAATTCTAATCCTAACCGGTCCCACTGTTTCTTTATCGCGTCAATGCTACTTGTAATTGCCCCGACAAAGCGGTTTTGCTGCCGTGCGATTGACTGCCCGTCAAAAGTGCTCGCTATCTCTTCTGCTAACCCCGCCAGCTCCTCACTGACCTCATCTATAGTCACGTCGATAATTGCAGCAATCTGTTTGGCATTCTTGGCCGCATTCTTGCGAATATTTCCTGCGCGACGTTCTGCCTCTTGTTCTATAGATTTCAAAGCTGCGTCAAGTGCCTTCGGGTCATCTAACCCAAACAGCTTGTTTACACCTGGGATCTTTGCACGAATTTTTGTTATAGCTGTTTTGAAGTAAGCTATTGCCTTATTCATTAAAATAGCAATCTGTTCAACAACACGATTTCCCAACTCAGCAAAGATAGATGCGACTAATTTGAATACAACAGCCGCTGCTTTGGAAAACAAAATCCGTAAGCCCAGTAGTAATGTCTTTGTGGCAGCCCGTAGGACAAACTCAACCCCATCAACAACAAAATCAATTGCGGCCTTTATAAAGTCCTTCCTGTTGCCAGCGCCAAACAGATCTGCATATAGCCCGGCAAAGATTCCTACCAAATTCTTTACAGTACGGGCAATAAAACCGGCAAACGCTCCTATGCGCTTTTCGTTTTCAGTCAGCCAATTCCCTACAGCGGAGAACGCGCCACCGCCGACAAATGCTTTTGCGATAACGTCAATAACATTTGACAAGGAGGCCGTAAACTTCCCCCAAGAATCGGATAAGGTGTCTACATCAGGGCCCAACTCAGCAATCTTCTTTCGCCCGGCTTCAATTGCAGCGTTAAAAAACCCAGTACGCCTTTCCGCGTCGGTGAGCTGTTCTACGGTTTTCCCTAACTTCGCGGCATATGCTGCATTCGCGTCCCCGACCTTTACAATAAGACCCAGGTTGTCAAGAATCAGACGACTTTGGCGACCAATACCAACGGCTAAGTCATTGATAGCGTTTACGGTATCCCGCCCAACGGCACGACCTAATCTACGTGCGATCGTCGCTAATTCAGCAAACTCCTTTTGCCCCTTTACGACACCTAGCAACACGGCGTTGTTAGTTGTCCGCATTAAGTCAAGATCAGATACCGTTCCCTTCGTAGCAGCCCGCAAATCAACTAAGAATGCATCCGCCGTAGCTCCTACCGACCTTGATAAGTTCTGGAAGGCTATAGATAGCGTATCTATATCCTCCGCCCGCCGGATAAGTGACATCCCAGTGAAGGCGGCACCTACAGTCGCAAGGAGGCCTTGTAGGCTAAACATCGCCCCGCGCAATTTGCTGAAGACGGCGTTTACCCCAGCGAACCCTTTCTTGATAGTTTTCGCGGCAAGCTTGGCAGCCCTCGTTGCACCCCTTAGTCCAAGCTTAAAGGCCTTAAGGGAAATCTTTAATGTGATTTTTCCTAACGCTTTAGTCGCTGTTTTTGCAAAAGCGGTGAACTGTTTCGTAATGACGCCAAGCTTCGCCTTGATCCCCTTAGCGTCTAAGAACTGAATCTTTGTCTGCTTAAGGCGGTCTTTTAGCCTTTTGGCAAAAGCTGCGATCGCTTGTCCAGCTTGCTTTAGATTAGCAGTTAAAGCAGTTGGGTCTGCTTTAAATTTTGCAAGTATGGACCCTACTTCAAATGTTCCAGCCATTATCCAGCCCTCAACAAAACATTCAGCTTATTCAGCTGATTAACTGTGTGAATTGCAGCCGCCTGTTTTGACGCAAAGCTTTTCCCACCACCGCCGGCGCCCCCACTTGTCCCCAAGCCTAAGACATCAGTTTCCCGTAAAGCCGCATCGATAGACTGGAAGTGCTTTTGCAATAGAGAACCGTCAAATAACGAGGCTAAAGCAACTGTCATGGCGTTCACTTGTGCCTTTTGATCGACAAGCGCCAGCCTGCCAGCCTCGACATTTAAGGTTAAAAGCTGATCCAGGGTCGCCCCGTCTTCGTAATCCCAAAGCTCGCGTAAGCTATAGCCCCGGTAACCAAGACTGCTGACTATCCTAAATAACGCTTTTTCGAGATTATCGAGTCTTTCTTTTACTGAGAGGCTTCTGTCAAGGGCTTTTCCGACTTCTTCATTCCAGCCGGGCTCTGATTCCCGATTAGGCCCAGAAGCCCTTCGAAGTTTTTTGATAAGTCCTTAGTTAGGTTTAACTCAAAAACCGCCCTAAGACATCCCAAAAAGTCTTCAGGATCCCATCCCAGAATCTCCTTCTCAGTAAGTTTGGGTTCTTCCAAGGTTTCGCGGATCAAACGCACAGCGCGTTTCTCAGACCGGCAAAGGCTTATGACCAAACGGGTAATAAGCTGCACCTCAGATATCTTATCCAACAAAAGACCATCAAACGATTCCTCAAGAATCGATCCGATATCGCGGACAAGGAGGAAAAGCTTCGCAGTTGACCATTTCTTCAACCGCAAGCTTTGCCCTCCTTCGCCCACCATCTCGTAAGTCGCATGACGAAGTATCTTCGACATCCCGCCTCCTCATTGTTTTGTCGAAGCTAATCAAGCTGGCTCCGACAATTATTTCGCGTACACCGTCCCGAACGAGCCACTTCTTTCCTGAAGTGTCAACAAGATCGGAATGGATTGGACAGCGTCCAAGGGATACGTCATGTCGCCATTGGCTGCCAAATGAACGGAGGAAAGCTGCCAGATCTGCACAACGCCACCCTGAAGGTTTCGTGCTTGGACCATAGCCGCGCCCTCTACCGTTGCATTAGACGCACCGAAGATCTCGGTCGAATACAACGAATCAACTGAAATCTCATAGCGAACGTAAACGATATCTCCGGACGACAAACCTGTGTCTGTTTCATTAAGTGTCACGTGGCCATCGGTGTCAGGGAGGATATTGGCAGCAATTAGATTGGTGCCCTCCTGAACATCCGTTACCGCGTAAACGCCAGTAACCGTAATGTCACTGAACGATGTTTCTCCGGCATCTGCCAGATCTACATAGATTCCACCGTCATCTGCCACGGTTAGATGTTTGCCCTCATAGGCGGTCACTGTTTGACTTGTCGCAATTGTTCCACCAAATAGCACCCTCTGAAGGTTGACAATGTTGGGTTCGTTAAGCGTCGCAGTGATCGATGCCGATTTAGCGGCTACCATTCGCTTTCGCAGAGCGTTAATGCCGTTTCGATACGACCTGTGCTCGGCGAAATCGGGTGATAGAGTAATGCCATCGACAAGCAAATCTCCTAATTCTGTGTAAGAGCCAGTGAAATCCGGCTGAAACCACACGGATACATTGTGTGGAATGTTGATGTTATTAGTAGAATTGTGTACTTCTTGGGACATTCTTTCTTCACTCCTTTTCGCCCTAGGGTTTTACCCCGTACGGTATAAGACGAAAAACGTTACAACGGAGTCGGCCAAGTGAATCCCATCCTGGTCGGCCCCAATTACAGAAGGCAATTTATCGATGCGCGCCAGCCAAACCCGGAAGGTTGAAGATAGAAATGTCTTCTGATCTTCCAACCATTGCAAAAGTTGCCAGGTTTTGTTCACCGCCTCTTGCCCATATTGTCCTTTAAAAACAAAGCGAATTGAACGCTCCTGATGATGTCGGCGCCCAGTCCGCACAATGTTCCCGCCTTCCTCGTACATCGAAAGCGATACACTCGAGGCGAGATAATCTGCTATATCTTGTAGGTCTAATAAATTGCCAAGAATGAAGTTCTGGCCCACCGTTAATGTCTCAACGGTGTAATTGTCAGCAATCCAATCCTGCAACTCTTCCGCAAAATTTACTGCTATCAACGCCATTAGTTCACCGGCAATCTATAACCAGGTTCCCTTACTGACTACCCAACTTCTGCTGCAAACGCTTAGTCAGCGCTTCAAGCATGAAGTTCACATTTCTTTTTAACGTTTCCGAAAAATAGTGATTCGGCCCTAATGCCGAGCCATATGGCTTAATCCTAATTAAGGCCTTGCGCCGAATAATGAAATCAACGCCGGGTTTTAACCCTTCGGCCGTAACCGGATTCAGCCCATATCGATGGCTTTCGCCAGCCCGTGTCAAAGGTATATACAATGCCTTTTTCACCCGTGGCTTAATTTGAATCGATCCACTCTTCCCTGGCTGATCTTGGAAGGCGGCATAAGACTTCGAGAACCCGAAAGCTACTTCGAGCTTAGAATTATTACGAACTGTCGTAGCCGACAACTCGAGCATTCGTAAGCCCGAAGGAATGGGGGAATCAATAGCCTTCTTTAGCACCTGGTTGGCAACTACCTCCATTTCGAAGGTAATAGCCTCACCGGTAAACTGTTTCGAAAGCTTCTTGATGCCTTCGTTCCATTCTTTCATGTCAAGTTCAATTGAAATCGCCATATCACTTTTGTTTGGTCAACCCGTACGTTCTAAATAGAACTTTCCCGTGCACATCCTGCACTTCGTTTGTAGTGAATATGATCCAAGTCTTATCACCTACCGTAATCTTGTCCTTTGGTTGGAGCACAAAACGACGGTCAAGCGATAAAGACCCATCGAGGAGGAAGGAATCACCCTGTGTTGTGCGGGAAAACCTAGTTGTTTGGCTTAACCGCCCACGCACATTGCGATAAATAGTTTCTAGCTGAGACTGCCCATATCGATCTAGGGCGCCAGCGCGTTCTATCTTCGTTATCGTAGTATTCGCCTTGAAAAAGGCGCTTTTGAGCATTTCTCTTCACTTCTAACTCAGCAAGATCGTTATATTTCACCATTCTGGACCTGCCTGCGGCGCGCCTCCGCTAGGCCCTTTGATCCTCGAAAGGTAAAATAGAATTGATCTCTTTCTGCAAGGTGTCGGGCGTAATCCGAATCGGACATGCGCGCGATCAAGGCCGTAACCTGATCAGCACTCGCGGTCCTGTTCTTACTACGCCGCCTTGCCATAGATACTATTCTCTCACTGAAAAGACTTTTCCGGCAACTTTCCAGGTACCGGTATATCTCCCCGTATTGTAACCGTATGCCCCTCACTTGCAAAGTATTTCTGTATAAAATCATATGCCGCAAAGGGGTCTTTAATATGCTCCGTCGGCGATCCAGGGCCAAGAGGTTTAATTCCGAAGTGCTTCCCCTGCAGAACTTTTGACCTGCCAAGGATCGCTCGCACGCGGTCTTGTCTACCAATTAGCCGCCCATCAACCCACGCTATTAACGGTTGAAGCGTTCGAGATTCGTAAAAAACAAACGTCATTACACTGCCACCAATAAGCCTAAAACAAATGCAAGTAAGTCTTTGTCTTGCAGTAATTTAGCCGTCATAACCCTATTGTAGCCATAGAGTCCGGGGATAGCCTGCGCCATAATCTCACTAATATCGGCCCCGTAGTCCCGGCCTAAATAGCGGGAATCCGCTGAACTACTTCCGGGAGAAGGGCCGTCCCCGAAATCGTCATTGCGAACCATGGTCCCCATGGGAACGCCCTTCCGGTACCCAAGCCGTTTCAGTGATTCTTTCCCTGTCCTGCGTCGATAGAAGGCCTTTTCTAATTTAAAGATTCGCGGATTGAAGCGGGACAAGTGGTGCATATAGGCATGGAGAATCATAGCTTCCGGCTTCTCCTCACCCATGGGAATCGCAACATCTGTAAACCGCGCACTTAGTTTTTCCAAATACCCCCCGGTGTCGGCGCCGCTTGTCCAGCCTAATTTCAGTCTGGAGGCTCCGGCGGCGTCAATCCATGCCTTCGGGAAATAACGCCGCACCCTTTTGAATATCTGGACCAACTTAGGGCTGGAAGTGATATCTATTGTTTCCGCAACGTCCCCCGAGAAGTCCCGAATTTCTTTCGATATCTGAACTACATCCCGGCTTAACTGCTCGGCTTGCTGCTTCCGCAGGGAAGACTCAACCCGCCATGTCCGGTTAATAGACTTGTCGACCTGCGCAATTAATTCGACATGTTCTTGGTATTCTTTCCAATCCGCCGGCGACACAGAAGAAATTCGCTTCTCCTGGGACCGTAGAGCCTCTATGGGATCTTCGGTGTTTAAATAGGGACCGATCCCTATTGCCTTCTCAAGGCGCCCAGCTTCTTTTGTTAGCGATTCTTTTTGCCGTAACAGTGCCCTTCGCTTCTTTTCTACCTCGTACAATTGCCGGGATATCCTACGCTGGGGACGAAGGACTTCTTTTCTAAAGATAGCCCCTACCTTTAAAACGTCCGCTTCGGTGTCTATACCGCCTTCTATTAGATCCCGTACGGCCACGATAGGTTGAATGATATCAGATAGCCTATATCCCTTCTGAAACTCCACAGGGCCGGACACAGCCCCTTCACGGACAGCCTGGGCGATCCGCTGGTGTAGGCGCCGCCGGGCCAGCCTAATCCCAGCATGCGATCGCTTATTCCTACGAACAGACTGTAATGGCTTTTCTGTGTAATAGTCCTCCGTTGGTACCAGGGCTATCCGCTTTATCTCCTTGATTCCCCCGGTGATTGACTTCTGTAAAGCCCGCGCTATATCCAGCTTAAACCGGTCTATTGTCTGATTTGAATCAGATTTGATAAAGGCATACTCCTTCTTCCCCGTAGTCAAGAAGTCGGTGACCCCGGGCTGATTCGCTATCTTCTGCATCTCACGGTTGCTTAGGATATGCCCCAAACGGACAAACAAAACGTGATTGCTTTGCTCCTGGCTGGACTTTACGGGACGGAACCCGAATATCGCTTCCTGCCCGAAGGTATAGGCCACCACATTAGCTATTTCCTTAGCGGCAAGCGATGATCCCGAAACAGTTAATAATAGGTTCTCCCCCACATGGCGACTCCAGCCACCGGGGTTTTTCATGTTTACTTTTGCTACGACAGCCATTTATCCATATATCCTAGACAATTGCCCGATAAGATCCTCCAGAATACTTTGCGCATCTTTTGCCACGCTACTCGTTTTCATGGCGACATTCCATGCGTCATTGGCCTGCAAACTACTCAGGTTTGAAGGAACCTGGAAGCTAACCGGGGGCGGCCCGGAGACCAATATAGACTGAGGCGATGGTTTCGTGTCGAAAACCGTAGGGGTCTTTTGTGCGGGAGGAGTAATAACTTCAGGCATAGTCGGAAGATCCGGCTCCAGCCCAGCTTCTGCGCGACGCCGTTCCCTACCACCTGTAGTCCTTCCAAAACGTTCCGCCGCCGGATTAGCCTTATAGGCTTCCTGGATACCTCCCTTCTTAACTCGTCGACTATATTCCTTCTGAACTTGCCCCCAGGTTTTATTCAATGCCCACTCCGGCGGCGGTTGAAGTGCTAAACGTAACTCCTCAACTGTGTGATATTCCGGCACAAATACATTTTCTGTATGCGTACAATTCGGGTGAAACGGCGCCCCACCATTAGGTAACTCATTAACCATGGGAACGCCGAACTCCCTTTTCCCAGAAGCGGTTAAGGCAAAAACCTTACCTATGTAAAGGAAACAAGCATCATCCTGTAGTGGCTTGTTCTTCGATATCTGAACCAATGGTATGTTATGCTCCAGTGACGTGTTCCGGCGCGCCAGGTTCGCAGCTTGATTCGATTTCGTCCTTGCCAACAATTCCGCATACCGGTCAATGCGTAATCGACGGAATCCATCCTTGGCGGTCTTCATAGGGACTTTGACAAATGGCAAGTTTGCGACATTGGACACAATCTCAGAACTAGGCAATTGCGCCGCCGCTTTTGTCCAAACCATATTGGACGTATTTTTCATCTTAACCATCTCGTCGACAATTCGGTCGCGTACTGCCGGAAGGCTTTTCCCTTCCAAGAAGCCCACCCGAGCAATGGTCTCGTCGAAGAGCTTTTGTTTTGTCCTTAGCAGCTTTGCTTGATTGCGGATAAGGCGCATTCTGTCTTTGATCTGCTGTATCGCCTGCCGCGTCCCCGTCAAAAAACCAACTTCAGGGTCTACCATTAAAGCCTGTATTGCCTGGTTATTGATTAGGCTAAAGCCCCTGGCGCGCTCTATGTCCCTCTTAGACACGCCCAGCTTCCGCAGGAGGGTAGCGTTAGCTTCCTGGGAGCTTGCCTTGTATAACCGGCCTATATTCCGCTGTGCCCATCTTGCGGTTTTTGCATCCAGGTCTTCCAGGATCCCAAGTGTACCCTGGATCTGGGATAGGAATCGGCCTTTTTCGAAGTCCGCTGCAGATGCAAAGCCTTTAGCCAGGTCACGAATGGCTTTCCTATAATATCTGACTAAACGCTGGATTTCTCTCTCACTAGCGGATATTGGCATTTAGTTCTCTATGATCTATATAGCCGTGGCGGTTGTCTCCAGCGCCACATCAGCGATTTCACTTCCTCGGGGATTCTTTTGCCATAGGTTACCGATGCGCCGGCCACACTTTGGCTACCATACCCATCACGGTTCACAGCCATTCTATTAACCAATATCATGGCCGCCCTTCGAAAGTCTGCACGGAAGCTGGTTCTCATATTGGGATAGCTTACAAACCTGCCTGCCCAATAAGACGGTTCCGCGTCAGTGTTCAGGTCCAGATTAAACTCTTCTTCAATGGTCCGTTCTGCAGGAATTACATACAGGTCGTCAAGGTCTGCCGCCGTCATCTCAGCCAAAACGTCAATTGTTGCCTTGGCCTTCATTTCTTCAGGTTTTAGGAATTCACCCATTACGCCACCTCCGATCGGATTTCACGAACATCCACAACTTCGAGGTTCACCCGAAAATACTGTGTTTGTTGTGTACTTAATTCTATGAAAAGAATCAAGTAGTAATACCCTATATCAAGATCTGTGTGGTGCGTGTCAATCGTCATGGATACCGTACGGATGGTATTTCCCGCCTTATCGGTATCAGAATTATTGATTGTCCCACTACCACTCAGGATAACCGAACCCGAAGACAGTGCCCGGATTTCCCACGTAGCTGAATCTGCAAGTGTAAAAGCCGTAGACCCATTAAGATCATAGATTTCCCACTTAAGCATATTTATTTGATCTACGCCTATTCGCTCAAGGTCTAACATTTCTGCCATGATATTCTCCTAAAACGCTGAAAGCCTCCGTAAGCTTAATTTTATTGATTCGTCACGCAGTGCAAGTTTTATTGACTCGTCCCTTAATGAAAGGTCAAAGGCTCCTTCCGGTGGAATCGGCGTTGACATTGAAGTCGACCCGGTAGAAGAGAAGGAGCTTGACATTGTCGTTGATACGGAACTTGAAGCGGACGTTGACGCTGTTGTCGATACCGAGGAACTTGCCGTGGTGCTTGCAGAAGTGCTTGCTGTCGTCGAAGCGGTGGTAGAAGCAGTCGTTGATACCGTACTGGAATATGACGAACTCGCAGTTGTTGAAACCGAGCTTGATAGTGAACTCGACGCCGACGTTGACACCGTTGACGATAATGAACTGGAATAAGACGAACTTGCCGTTGTGGAAACCGAACTCGATAGCGAACTCGATGCTGACGTTGACACGGTGGAAGAAACCGACGTTGACGCTGACGTTGTCGGAACGGTTCCTGCCAAATGGACATCGTCAAGGTGGAAATAGTAATCAGATTCACCACTACTGGTATGGTGAATCCGTAGATAAATGCGCCCTGTGTCCTCGTATGTATTGTCGGTGTCTGAACTTAACAGCTTGAACTGGTAGCTTTGCTCCGACCCAACGCTTGGGAAGTCTGTCGCGCTGGCGGTAACACTGTCCCAGTCCGTTGTCGCCCAGTTGTATTGCTCAAGTTTGACGTTATGCGATGCATCCCCGTCATACCAACCCGTGATTAAAACGTCCAGGTCACTACTCGGGGATGACACCGTTTGTCCAGCAAGGCCAAATCTTAATTCTATCTTAAACTGCTCGGAAGAAGCCTCGTCGACGACAACTTCGTCAGCGTCAACACCTCTTATATACTCGATTACCCCTGTAACACCGTCATCTTCAGTGATGTCCATTTCCGAAGCGTAATACCACGGAACAGTCGTAGACACCGAACTCGACTTTGTTGTTGATACGGAACTCGACATAGTCGTCGACAATGAACTCGAGACAGTCGAACTATACGAGCTTGACGCTGTGCTTGAGTACGACGAACTTGCTGTTGACGAATACGAGCTTGAGGCGGTACTTGAGAATGACGAACTCTTCGTCGAACTGAAAGAACTTGACTTAGTGCTTGAAAATGACGAACTGGCCGTGCTGGAAAATGACGTGCTTACAGACGAACTAAATGAACTTGACTTAGTGCTAGAGAACGACGAACTCTTAGTACTTGAATATGACGAACTTGCAGTTGTGGATAGGGAGCTTGAGGCGGTCGTTGATAAAGAACTACTTGCGGACGTAGAACTTAGCGTTAACGATGAGGAAGCTGTGCTGGAGTAACTACTTGAAAAGGAGCTTGATGCGGTACTTGAGTATGACGAACTCTTAGTACTTGAATATGAAGAACTTGCCGTTGAAGAATAAGAACTCGACGCGGTAGTGGAGTAGGAAGAACTGGCTGTTGTGCTAAGGGAGCTTGACGCTGTACTTGAATAGGAAGAACTGGCGGTTGACGAATAAGAACTTGACGCTGTGCTTGAGTAGGACGAACTGGCCGTACTTGAATAAGAAGAACTGGCTGTTGTGGAATAAGAGCTTGATGCGGTACTCGAATATGACGAACTCGCAGTTGAGGAGTAAGAACTTGACGCCGTTGTTGAGTAGGACGAACTGGCCGTACTTGAGTAGGAAGAACTCGCCGTTGAGGAGTAAGAGCTTGACGCCGTTGTTGAGTAGGACGAACTGGCCGTTGTACTAAAAGAACTCGACTTTGTACTTGAGTAAGAAGAACTGGCTGTCGAACTAAAGGAACTTGACGCGGTACTTGAATATGAAGAACTCGCCGTTGAGGAGTAAGAGCTTGACGCTGTTGTTGAGTAAGACGAACTGGCTGTTGTACTTAACGATGAGCTAGCTGTTGTAGATATAGAGGAGGTTAAGCTGGTTGTCCCTGATTCTGCTGGGTTATCCGAGGCATATACTACGTAATACTCTTCTACCTCAGTATCTGTTGATAATGGGTCGACACATTCCCATGTACAGGCATCGGCATTATGGACATACCCATCGGTTCCCATCCACTCCTGGTTCATCCTAATGCGCCAGAAGCGTCTTCCTTCAGGGTCACCGGATACCCATTCATCAACCGTTGTGTGTGTTACAGGGGCTCCGAAGTTTCCACATACAACTCTACAACCGTCTGTTGCCTCATGCCATCTCCAACCATGGTAGTGGCCATGGCAATGAACCGTAAACCCATAGTCGTCTATTAGGTTTCTAAACCATGCCTGGTTTGATGGATAATCAGCAATCGTATTTGTGTGGTTGGGATCAGACTCATCTGAACTGGTATGGGTAATTACAAACTTCCATTTGTAATATTTGAACTGTTCACAAATACCCTCAAACCAGGTCCGCATTGCGGGCCACTGAATATACCCATCCGTGTCTTCATATATATCAAGATCGTCGGGCATATATACGAATAACGCATTGCCCCATGTGTGATAGTAATAACGCTGATACCAACCTGGGGCTGACGGGTCATCTGTATCATTTTGCTGGTATGGGAGGTTAAGGAATACGCCTAATGGGTAAAGGTCTACGCGGGCATCACGGTTCCCTGTAAGCTCGTCGCGCTCATGATTCCCAACCACTTGAAATACAGGAAGGTCGCCGCCTTTCTCGTTTTCAAGGCCTATCCCTTGTGTATCATTTCTCGCTGCTCGCCAATAATCAGTACCAGTGCCGGTTTGTAACCAATCACCGCCAAACACAAGAAATTCGTCATCGGGATATTCTGGATATCCAACCGCCGGCCAGAAATCATTTTTAAATTCTGGCGATGTTGCTACGCCTGCTTCTGCTCGTGAGTCTGCGCCGAAAACCCACGTCCAATCTGACGTATCAGAATATGCACGAGCAAGCCTTGCCCTGTGCGGTACTCCCAATGCATATACACCGCTACCAGTTAGCCGGATACGTGCCCGGTAATAAACCATGTCACCGGGACTAAAGTCAGTACCACCAATCTCGAAACTAAAGTTTGTTTCGTTTGTTTGGGTAGTGGTCTGATATATGTAAGTCCCAGCACTTACTCCATATTCTATATAAGCGTCAGAAGCTTCTTCTGTCTCAAAGTGAACCCCGAGATATTCCTCCGTAGAAGACAACGCTGCAACGGCACAGAATAACGGCGGCGTAGAAGCTGTTGAAACACTGGAAGAGGCTGTGGTACTAAGTGAACTTGAGGCCGTAGAGCTATAAGAACTTGAAGCGGTAGAACTGTAGGAACTTGAAGCGGTAGAACTGTAGGAACTTGAAGCAGTAGAACTGTAGGAGCTTGAAGCTGTAGAACTGTAAGAGCTTGAAGCTGTGGTGCTGAGTGAGCTTGAAGCGGTAGAACTATAGGAGCTTGAGGCAGTAGAACTGTAGGAGCTTGAAGCCGTAGAGCTATAGGAGCTTGAAGCGGTAGAACTATAGGAGCTTGAGGCAGTAGAACTGTAGGAGCTTGAAGCCGTAGAGCTATAGGAGCTTGAAGCGGTAGTTGATACTGATGTTGTCTCGGAAGCAAGCCTCGTAACAACCAGCCGCATATCAAAAATAGCATCAGAACTCGTATTATTTACAGCAATGACTGCAGCAGCGAGCCTATTAGTCCCTTCTATAAATAAGTCAAGCTCATCTGTGTCTAGGTTGTATTTTATTGACTGCCCCTCGGGACTTCTAGCACTATCAGCATTCATACCATGCGAAAATGCACCTGTAACATTGTCGCTAGTTAATAGGGTCCCGTTTAACCAAACATATATCCCGTCTTCACCCAGATGGTCTATGTATGCTTCTGTGATTGCGGAAACATTAGACAGCTCAAAATCATGAACGAAGTATAATGGCCGAGTGTCCGCATTGCCTGACTGACTAGGGATATTTGTCCCCAGAGAGATATCCGTCTCTAATGAACTAATAGCACCATAATAATAAGCGGCATTATGATCTGTTTCAGATTGTTCAGGATAGGTCCAGTCTGATGTATCGTACACAAGGTCATAAAAAGCGCCATCTGTTTGATCATCCGTACGATCAATATTTTGGTCGTCATGGCGCCAACTTGCCCCGAAAGCAACCTCGACAACCGTATCAGGAACAGGAGGGGGAGTAACTGATGCTGACGTTGAAGCAGTAGTTGTTATAGAAGTTGACAGCGAAGTCGACGGGCCGCCTCCCTGAAAGCTATAGCGAACGATATTCGTCGCGCCCATAGACGCTTCTTCGCCACAAACAAACAGGTCTCCACGGGATGCCAGTGAATCAAAACACATCCCCTCCACTTGCCCGGCTAAACCGTGCTGGTGGTGACTGCCTAAAACCGTACCGGTACTAGTGTCTACCTGAACAACTACCCGCCTATCGGCCGTAGTGTCTCTAAATAGGATAAACAGGGATCGATCATAAGACAGCCCACCACCGATCATTGATCCATGGAAAAGATCTGCTATCGCGACGGGGGAGGCAACGCCATCAGTTGAGTTAACAATACCGGCGCCGACATAACTATACAAAAGGTTATGTTCAGGATTACCGTCAGTGTCCGCAACGGTAATATCTACTTCCCAAATACCAGCATCCGCCTGTGTATCAGACTGGTTGGACACATAGAACTTTCCGGTATTTGGATCAAACGCAACACCTTCGGCACCCTCCCCACCATACGTCCCTGAGTAAAAGGGGATTTTAGGTAATTCATAAGTGGTTACATCCCCAGAGCTTAGTGATGTTTGTCCTGGAGAAAATGGGAAGAAATGCAAGCGCGTAGGGCTAGTGCCATCACCTTCGTCTAATATGCAATAATCCCAATCGGTAAACCAGTCACCTACATAGACTATTCCCTCAACATCGTCAAACTGCCCATCGCCAGTGCCTCCGGGGAGACTTACTTCACCAGCCTGTACCGCTTCAAATTGTCGGGAGTATTCCCTCATTGCGCCGTTGTCGTCAACTACGGCTATATAGTCCCGGTCAATCGCATGGCATATACCGGAGACCTCGTCCATTACTGTACCGGTCCCACCAGTTAAATCTCCGGAATCGATCTCCAAATACGTTTCTGTGTCAAATAATGGCGGGTCGGTTTGCGAAACAGAAGCCGATGTCGATGCCGTAGAGGAAAAAGATGAGCTGGCTGTGCTTGAATACGAGCTTGAAGCGGTGCTGGAGTAAGAAGAGCTGGCTGTTGTTGAAAGAGAACTCGACGCTGTTGTAGATACACTTGTCGTTGCCACTGATGGGTATTCATAAGCGCCGATATCACAAGTGGTACCAGACCGTGTTGTCCCTTCTATATCTGTAGTTGGGACATCTGTTCCGTCAGTTGCCCCAGGCCCTATGCCTTGTCCAATAACGCCAGCTCCAGACACCAGCGTAAAATCACCATTCGCAGCGTCTACAAAATTGTCATCTAAGTCTGTAGCCGTGTATGCATTTGTTCCATCGCCGTCGTCTGAAGCGTTGTAGTCGCTGGTGTCCCCGCTTTCCAGCAACATGTCGTCGCTGAACCCATAAAAGAAGTTATTACGAAGAACCGCAGCATTTGCACTCTGACCATAAAATCCAGTACCTGTACCGTCGCCTCTAAAGACATTGTTGTAAATCTTTGTTGTGGTGGTATTCCCACTAGCTGCCCATAGACCTCTAGTATTACTCGACGTCTTCATTTCAAAGACAGAGTTATATACCTCTATATCGTCGTAGTAGCGTATACCGTAATATGCAGATGTAGAGGTTCCATTACTTTTATGGATACGGCAGCCAGAAACTACAACTCCAGCGTAGGCAGCGTGTATCCCGATACACATGTTAGAGCCAGTGGAGTTATTAAACTGTAAGTTCTCTACATGAACATCGTTTTCATCTAAATAAAGCGCCGCCTTCCACCCACTAGTTGTGTCGGTTTCAAATCGGTACAGATTTGAGTCGTAACCATCTATTGGCGCCTCATGCCCCGAGGCAGCTGCAAGAATACAATAGTTGGTCGAGTCTAATGTCCAACCACCAAAGTATTGATCATCTTCCGCATCACCATCTGTGCCAAGTGCCGCTTTTGGAATTGCTGAATCACCAGCATCAGATGTCAAAAAGTAATGCGATGCATTACGCCGTATTTCTTCCCCAGACTCAAACGTCCCACTGTTCACTACCACACAAATTTGTGTAGCAGTACAGTGCAAACATGTCCCTGTCGCTCCTGAATTAGACCCCGTTACACTCTGCCCATCCGGTACAGATCCTACACGCGAACCACCGAATACCATAATGGTACCCGATGAAGTGTAGTTACCGTCTACTGCTGATTCCCACGCAGAGAATGACGTGTAATCAGTCTGCCCTGGGCCTACTTCGCAAGTAAATATCGTAGCCATAGGCTCTCTCCCTATGATGGTGTCGCCACAGTAATGAAATCAACTGTGCGATCGGCAAGCCTACCTAACGATCTTTTTTTGTTCGCTGTTGATACGAACTCATCATCGGCCGTCGTCCACAGGTCTAAATTAAGTCTAATCGCTCGTTTTTGTGTAAAAACTGCAAGGTCAGGATCTGACAGGTTCGTCCCAGCTGGGCGAAGTAATGCCTGTATTGCCGGGTCGTCTACCGGTACATTTGGCAAATCAATAATTTTGTACGGCGGGCTTTGCTCAGTTTCGCTAAATACCCAATCGTCTCTTTTTGCGACTAATACCATCCCTTTTTTTGGACACTTTTTGTCTTTGTCAGGATCCGAACTTGTCTTGTCATACCCGAAAACCAAAAGTCTACACATAGCCCCCCCACAACTTCTTGGAATGATAAAAAAGGTAGGATTTGTGTCTATATAGACACATAATCGGCCCTCCTTTAATTAGAGGCGGAAAGGAGGATCCGTATAGCTCTTCACTTCTTTTCGGGTCCGGTCTATCCCGCCTTGCCGGAGTCTATCTGCCTAAGCTATGCCGCCTCTACACTGCCATGGCATAACCTGAGTATATCATGAGGTTTTGAAATTGTTCCATGGTTTTCTTTCCAAAAGGTCATCAAGGGACATAATCTGCCGACTTTCAATAACCTTTCGCTGCTCGCTTCCCTCAGAAAGCACCTGTCGGCGCAGATCCTGTAATTCTTCCACATACCGGGGGTTTCCCTTGCGCCCCTCGAAATACGCGGCATAGCGACTCTGAAGCCACTTATAGCCCCCGATCAAATATGCCGACATCATGAAGTTGAACTGGAACTGCTCATTGTTCCACGAATACCCCCGGGAGTAATGCAAGTACTCATCCCCCCGTAGAAGCTCAGAACGCTGCGTTCCATCCTTGCATTGGACCCGGCTTCGCACAATTCGAGGCCATATCTCCGCCAATTGCTTTATGGCCTCTTCTGCCGAAAAGGTGCCTTTTTTGATTTCTTTGGCCAATTTGTGGGTACTCCTCGGTAGAAGCCGGAGGGCTGATCGTTCTTTCCCCGCGTCCCCTTCAAGCTCTATATAGGCCCTGACGTTGTTCTTGTCCTTTACGCTCATACGGCCACCGGTAACCTTGCGCCATTCAGCATTAACGCCAAAGGCATGTCTAAATAGACCCTCCGGCGTAATCCAGACCTTAGACCCGTAAAGCCACCATAGAAGGTCTAAATAGGGCTCCCCACCCCCATAACAACGAAAGCTTTCCGCATACCCACCGAAATCAAGAAACTCCTCACGCCCGGCGCCAAGGCAACAATGCGACGCCATGGGCACGTTATACGGCATGGGAATATCACCATTCCATGCCTCGTCGGGGATCCCCCGGCACAAATTCCCCCAGAACCGTTCCTTTAATTTAAGATCATAGCCGTAACAGCGAATATCTGTCGTGTCACCCCAGATATTGATTGCTGAATGAAATAGGCCCCTTTTCCCCTCAGCAATCCATTTCTGAATGATCCCGTGACACGTCCCTATTTTAACACTAATGTGACCGTCGGACATGAAGACGAACTCGGCATCTGTCTCCCTCATGCCCACATTCCGTACGGTCACATTAGCTGGTTTCTCGTTCCACTCAATCACTTTCAATATGTCATTTCTAACCCAACGCCGCAATTTGTCCTTGAGGATCCAAGCGGTATTATCCGTAGACATGTTATCCACAACGATCAATTCATAGGGGTAGCCCCAGAACTCAAGTTCTTCGATAAACGAGAAAAGCGTTCCCAATATTGTTGGGTATTCGTTACACACACCAAAGACAACCGCGATTTTCGGCCGTTCCCCAGTATCCTTGATTGACCGCATTACGCCGCTAAAGTCGGTTTGCTTATTTTTCATACTTCGCCTCTCTCATCAATTGTGCGCAAAACTTCTAAATTAGGCTTCCAGTGCTTGTGGATAAAACCGTCGATAAACCCCTTTAGGAGTGCCGAGAATTCAGGGGAATGGCCACAGTCCCTAACCATTACCATGGTTGGTACCGTCTTCCACCCCCACTCAAACCAAGCCATAGGTATACGTTCATTACCCGTGCTTGCAATAAACATGGGCCACTCAAGGTTCTCTAAATGATATGCAAAACAAGGATGCTGTAGTTTATTCGCCTCTACATCGTAGTTGACATAATAGAATGCATAGATTGCCCTGCGCATTCCATGCTTCTCGATATTCCCCTTTATGTCCCTATAGCTACCGGCGCCCTTCCAGTATTCCCACGAAAATCTCCAGCTTTCTTCGTCACGGGCTAAGGGAACATAGTTTCTGCGTTCGCACCACCGCGAACTTACAAACCATTCAATCGGGAAATTTATCGGCCCTATCGGATAGACCTTCACTACAGACTTCTCGAGAATCCCCTCACGAATCCATTTCGTGTATTCGCGTTTACGGGTATATAAGGCCTTCCGTATTCTTTCACGCTCTTCAACAATCCATTCCGGGGGGCCAACGCCGTCATCATCAGCATAACTTGCCATCCACGCTTTGAACTCCGGTATAGGCCCCCTACCCATTTAACGCCTCTTCTACTGATAGACATTTGATCTTCGGTGCATGCTCCGACAAGATCTTTGACACCGTAAACACCTTTAGGTCAGGCCACAGCCTTTTTAAAGCGCTCCGATACCAGTTTAATCCCGAAGCCAACACTTTTGTTTTAGACGATAACGCAGCCCCCTTATTGCGAACCACGCCCGGAGTGTAGTAAACATCCTTCCAGCAGAAATCCACACCAATCAATATCACTTTCCTCGCGCCCATTAAATAGGCGAAGCTCGTCGCATTTGACGCAACTGACGCACGACCGGGAATAAAGATACGTTCCGGATCAAACCAATAGGGCGTAATAGGTTTCTTTCGCTTACGGTTCTTCAGCAAATATGGCTTTAGCTGAATCTGATAATGAAACTCGTATAGTTCTTTCCCTTTGAATGTGGGCGCTATTCTTACCGCTTGGTGCTGCGGCATGACGACAGTCCAGTCTTCCTTTGTAGCAAGCTCACGCCTATAGATCTTCGTAATCCGCTTATCAGCGTAAAACCAGTAAGTATACCCGTCCCAAACCTCTATCGTAGAATTGATTGCGACGCTAACCTTCCCCGCCAATCGATCTAAAGGAAACTCCTGCATGCTTGGCCCCGGTGCCACTATGTAGACTGTTTTCCCTTTGTGCTTGTTGTGCAGGGAGTATGCGCTCTTTGGTTTCATATATTGAACATGTCTTCAGATTGGGCCTTTTTTGGCTTCCGGTTCTTCGCACGTTCACGTTCTATGGCCTCTTCTTCCAACTGTTCCCAGCTCTTAAAGAACCCAGGATAGAACTTCAGATATGGCTTTATCTGTTCCCACTCTTCATTATGTAATGCTTGCACCTGCTCACTCTCCGGGATTATCTTATGTACCGGCTTCCCAAAAATCCCTGCTATCCGTTCAGTTAAGTCAGCACTCATACATCCAACCTTTTTAATTCTTCGGCCTTCGCTAAAAACTCCTCAGAATACGAACCAGGCCCTATACGCACCGGATTCTTTAGCGGGTAATCCACTTTAGGTACCCATGCCTCCCTTGTCGACACTGTACCACTACCCCAGACCTCATCCAGATATTCCCACTTATTTAAATAGGCGTTCTGTCTCTTTTCTTTAGTGTAATCCCAAGGCCTGAGATAATTTAGGTTTGTATGCCTTAGCCAATCCCCCGTTGCGGGGATAGTGAATAACCAGCCATCCGACATCCACGCCTGACACAACCGCGTGTCTGCGAAATGCGCACGTCCCCAATGGTGTGTTTTATCATAGGCTTGCCGAGGCGCCGCCCAAAGATAGGCGCCGGCTCTACTCATTTCATAGTACTCAATAGGTAAATCCGTGCCCCCCGTTTGTGCAACGTTAATCGTTCCTCGCCTCCGAGCCTTAACGCTTGACCCCTTTTGCAAAGCGCCTATGTACTTCCGCATAGGAAACTCCACAATAGGGGCAATTAATACGCTTAACCAGTATTCCGCCGGCAATACGTCATCTGCAGCTGTGACGATTATGTCGCCGTCGGCCAACTTTACCCCTTGACGATACCCGCCACCAGCAAACTCGTTCAGCCGATTCTGGACCACGTGCGTTACAGTCTTATACGTCTCCGCAATTTCCTGTATGGCCCTTCTATGTGATTCCGTCGAAGAATTATCAACAAGGATCAACTCAAATGAATGGCCGGGGTTCTTATGCATTGCGTTAACGCACTTCCATAAACAATTAATCCTGACATGCGCATTTAGCGCAGTAGACCCAGAAGTAATAATTACGGAGACCCTCATTTTTTCACAATCCCCACAATAGGTGTAATCGTACTATTGGTGTCCAGGCACCCATTTAACATGTAGTCAGTCATGTGAACGTCGTTGAATTCGGCCTCCAACAGCTTCCGAAAGCTTTCCACCGTAAACGGCGACTTATGATCGTCATTCTTTCGGTACTGGGAATTGTGGTTCAACGTTGAACAGATAGCTATACCATCTTCCGTCATTACATCATGAATCCTGGACAGAACAACATCCGGCCGTTCGACATGTTCCAGAACCTCAATGCATGTAACAACATCGTAACGCCCCCTCATGCGCTTTGTAGGATTCGCATTCTCAAAGTCGTACAAGTTAAAGTCGACCAGTTGCCCAAAGACTTCAATCGCGAACCTAATAGCTGTTATGTCAGAATCCAGCCCGTCAACCGTTTGTGTCCCCGGTACGCGCATTTGTATGGAACCAAACCCCGTCCCACAGCCATAATCAAGGACATAGACATGCTGACGTGCAAACCCTGGCTCTTCTGGTGTTACCGTATGATACCTTTGGTCAATGTATTGATTAATATGTTTATACAGATCCAGCTGCGGCGTAAGCATATACTTTAGCCGGTGGTGCCACACTTCTTTAAAAGACATATCCGCCCCCTGTCTTTCTCTTAAACTGTCAATTCGTCCAAAACCAAACAGTGCCCCGCACTCGCGTAACACTCTTGTTTTTGTTCTTTTGAACATTCTTTGAAAATCGGACATTCCATCCCATCCCACGGTTCGTTATAGTCCGGCGGTTGCGCAAACACTTCCGGCGCCGGCCGATCTTCCTCCACCGGCTCCAATGTACCGGTATTAGGATCCACCGTGTCTGCGCAATTAGGCGCCTCAATTACTTTTGTGTCCTCCAGACTACCCTCTTCTGTTTTTGTTTCAACCGTATCATATGCTGCATCTACAACGGCATTCTTCCCGGGGATCGGCTGAAATACCCGAGCACCCCCTGGGGTTCTTTTGACAACAACTTCCGACATTTCAACCTGCTGGCTTTGCCCGTCATCCCCGGTATATTCAATCATAGGAGGCCGTACCCCTACCTGTGGATTACGGACAACTTCGGGGGCCTTGAATTCTGGCCTTAACACCTCGCCTTGTTTTTCTCCTTCCCTAATATGGCGATCGGAAAAGCCTAAATAAAGTAAAGGCTCCAGTTGATTCCTAAAAATCCAGTCACGATTATAGGTCTGCGTACGTGCCTTTGTCGTGTTGACAATGCTGCTTTCCGCCATGAGGTTCGCCCAGACCTCCCGGGCGACGCACTCGTAATACCCCGGGTTCCGCTCAGGGTCATTCACCTTAAATTCATAATGCAGCACATTCTCGGAGCAGAACTCCAACATAGGGGGAAAATCCCTATTTAAGACCATAAGCTTCCCACCGGATATTGAAGCTTCGGCCTGGATCAACGAACAGCATTCAGACAATGACGGGAATATGAACACATTCGACATAAGCATTAGTTCACGCACAACCTGGAATGGCACAGTGTACTTCCAGGCCTTCTTCCCGACCTCGTCGGCGTAACGTGACGTTAGTATCACGTCATCACCTAAAGTAAGGTCAGCGACCTTACAGTAAGCCTCCATGGCCTCGATACGGGGGATGTCGACCTTGTTGTTTGCATGCGCATTAATCAAGACCAGCCGGGCACGGATCTTTTGTTTCTTCCAGAAGGCAAAGATCTTCAATAGCCGATTGACTCCCTTGTCCTTCCAGCGGGGAGTAGAGAAGGGATATACCTGTAATATCTGGTGGTCGAACAGATCATATCTATCGATGAATTCGCACGTGTCTTTCGAAAAACGCCAAACGTCGCGCAAGTCCTTCGGGTTATATACGGTATGAACCAAGCTTTTCTGAGCATGGATCATTAGGGCATAATCCAAACGCTGGCGCTCGTTCAGGTAGACATAATGGGAATTCGGTGCCGCCGAAAACCGTAATGTTGAGGGGTAACACACATCCGGCGGCGGCGAAGACGGGCCTGAGTGAACCCAATGCAACCAATTCTTTTCGGGCCAAAGGTCGATACATTTACGCAATGCGGCATTCTGGGGCAAGTGCCAACTCAAAAACATCAGGTCGTGGGTAATGATTACGTCATATTCCCCCAGAACATCCTTATAGCCCTTCTGGCCTTTTTCCGGACGTCCCTCGAAGTAGATATTGGCCTGTGTTTCAAACCCCTCTTTGTGGATTTGGCCGTTAAGTCGTTCGCCGTCATTCACCGCCGGCTGATTAGGTTTATAGTCAACCAGGTAGCATTGCGACAACTCATACCTAACATTAAGGCCTTCCGCCTTCAGGGCCTTCATGTCTTGCTCGTTGAAGTTCTTTAGGCAAAACAGATCATAATCATACCCGTGGCGTTTTAGTGCTCGGGCCTGGTCGAGTATGATTCCAACCAAACTATAGGCCGGGCTATAGTCTACCAAACTGGTTACAATAGCAACCCGTGGTTTCCCAGTAGCGATTCTCTTCACTTTACTCATTTGATTAGGAATCTCCGTTTTTGATGTGGGTCTACAGATATCGTCATGCCAAATAAGCGTTTCCCGTCAGTCGTTTCTATTGATACGGTATTCTTTCTAAAGGGCGTATTCCCATAATCTGAAAAGTACGCACTTAGCTCCATATCCGCCTCTAATGAAATAAATAGCTTCTGAGGCATTCTCCCTATATTTGTTTCGATCCACTTGCCTCTTTCGCCCATGATTTCGTCGAGAATCATAAACGACTCCTAAGAAAAAAGCGCCGTGCCGACAACGACATCTTCCGGGTCAGAGAAATTGGCGAGTGTCAGCACGAGCGCTTGCAGATCTATATTAACCCGGAGATGACGTTTCATGCACGGGATTGTCGTTCCTCAAAGGAAGCTTGTCAAGAAAATCTACTATTTGATCGTAAATCTCCTTCTCCGGCTTCCACCCGAAATGTGCGAGTGCCTTATCGCCACATGACGTTAGGCTATACTCCCCCCCAGGCCGTACTTCTTCATTCATAACATTTGTCGATATTTGGGCGTTATCCGTACACCTGGCAAATACCGCAGCCTTAAACAAATCAACCATTTTCAAAATGCTGGCCTCAAATCCATGGATATTAAAGGCCTGCGGGCCTGGGGCTGTGCAATCATGTTCCATCGCCTTCATATTGGCTTCAGTTACGTCATCGATCGATACAAAGTCCCGAATATGCTTCCCTGTACCATAGACCTGAATAGGGCGCCCCTCCTGATAGGCCCTGTACCAATTTCGCAATAACCCCGATTCAGAAGACTGAAGGCTTTGCCCCGCCCCCAGGATTATTGAATACCGAAGAACGACCATATCCCGCAGCCCAATATGCCGGGCCAGCCACAATGCGCTCATCTCGGCCTGTAGCTTTGTCCAGCCATAAATCGAGGGGGGGTCTGTAAGATCGGTTTCAGAAGCGCTGATTGTCGGGTGATATACCGCCTGGGAGCTTGCAATCACAACCTTCGGCTTGTAAATGCCACGAACGGCACTTATCCCGTTAAATAGGTTATACAATGCAGTGTTGTTTGTATGGGAATAAGTAGACCAGTCCCTATGATAGCCCTGCTTTGCGGCCAGCCAAAAAATCACATCCGGCACTTCTCGCTTCAGGATGTCCATCATGGCAGCCCTATCGCATACGTCTTCTTTGTAAATGTACACACCACTGGGCGCCGGCTCCGCTGGCGCAACACATAGATTATCGACAGTCGTTACCCCATGCCCCTCCTCTATGCACCGGCGCCCAAGATTTCGACCTACGAAACCAGCTCCACCAAAGATCATTACTTTCATGATGGCCGTCCTTTCACTTTTCCAAACAAGTAGACACTTCCGCCGAATCGTTCCTGATAGTCGATGTCCATAACCTTGGAAGCACGCTTCGCCCACCATCTTTCTGATTCTTTAACCGTGTGTAAATCCCACCCTGTGTTAAATGCATGCCCAAACTTCGGCGCCCGGCCTACACCTATCGAGATCAACAATAGGTTGTTCGAAAGTCGCGCCAACTGTTCCATAGCCTCTATGGCTTCCTTCGGCCCCGGCAAATGCTCCAAAACGTCATTTGATATCACAGCGTCATAGATCCCACTTTCTTCAATAGTTGAAAGATCCTGATATGCCAGTTTCTTCACAGGCAAATCGGCCAACTCGGTCTTGAATAAGCAATCTACAAATTCCGTCCCCTCGGCTTGATATCCAAACGCCAACAACGAACGCAACAAATGCCCGCGCCCACAAGACGCATCGAGGATTCGCTGACCTTCAAGTCCAAAATTATCCGCCAGGTATTTCAGAAAATGGACATCCCTTTTATCGTCAGATCCGTAAGGATCTAAAACCCCCTTTGTGGGATGCCGCCTTTGGTCCTCCGTTGCCAGATACAGCTTCGTGTAAATCTCTTCTGGTGTCATCTTGTCACCTTCTGTAATAGGTCTGCATATGACATATAAGGGAAAGGCAATATATCCTTAGACAATGGAGAACAGTTGATTACCTCGAAGTCCGGCAACTGGAACTGCTTCATTGCCTTGATCTGATCGTCAAAGGGATTTGCCGCCCCCTCATTGGTATGCGGTAACCCTTTAGAATATGCCCCACCTTCTTTTGACAGGTCTACGCCTATCATATAGGCTTTCTTACAGCCTAATTGCCAAGCCGTCACAAGCGCATTTGTTAACGAGACAGCCGGTGTTCGTGGGGGAACTACTTTCCCCTCTTCCCACCGGATTACAAATAACTCCTTAAATATAGTACTCCGTTGTCGTTTTTCAAATTCCCGCAAAACGATTGCTACACGTGCCGTCACAACCGCCGCCCTATATGGATCCCACTTTCCAGATTGCTTTAAGCGTACCCATTGTTTTTTTAGCCAGTCGGCATAGGAACTTTCGGCCATAACCCAAAACATGGGTTTCATTCCAAACCCAGCCGAATTAACAGCCAGCGTTACAAGGCCTTCAAAAGGCTTTGTGTCGATTTCGGCAAAGCTGGGGCCGGGGGCAAAAATGAAAGCCTCCGCTTCCGGGGCGCATAGGTCTACTAAAAGATTCCCATTCTTGTATCGCCCCACAAATGGCCCATCCCTATCAAGCAACCGCCGACAACGACGATTCAAGAAATAGGGGCCATGGCCGTTAACGTCCCACTTCCAGTGTGCTTCAACGTAATAATCAGGATCGAGGAATTCTTCTCCCTTCTTAGTGTCCTTCTTTAGGATCTTCCAGTGTTCATCTTCCCAATATTCAAATGGCATTCGGTGTAACTTCATATTCCCAAAATCTTCAATGCCAGACATACTCATTTCACACACCTTTCATAATGGCCCATTTATAGCCGGTCTTTGTTTTTCTATTTGGATATATCTCCGCAACGTCCCAACCCGCCGCCGTTGCGTCTTCGTCAAACTCCTCCGCCGACAGACAATTCCACGCCGAAAGGCATTTACTATACTGTCTCTTCATGTCCCCTTTCGGCCCTTCGCGAAACTGGATAAACGCAAGACCCTTATCGAAGACCAACCTACGGGCAATTCTTAGTACCCGCCTCGCGTAACCCCGGTCGGGTAAATGCTGAAAGACGGCTACAGAAACAAAAAGGCTATGCTTGCCTGCAGCAATCGCAGCCTCCGGCGCCCGAATATCTATACACAATGTCTTCAGATCATTTATACCAATCGTGCGTAATTGCTGGTCAGCGATCGTTAGACTACCCATAGATATATCTATAGCGCTCAGGTTCTTGCAAAAAGCCGACATCGCCGTCAATACGGCGCCGCCGCCGCACCCATACTCAACAATGCTTTTTATGGTGTCTTCCGGAAAGTTCCGTTCCTTAAGCAGTGTCCATGTGGCGGAGACCTGACGGACTATTCGCATCCACTTATTTAGACTTCGATATTTCCCAGACCCGGACCAGTGCGCCGCCTGCTTGGAGCGTACAGAATCAGTGTTGCGCCAGAACTGTTCCACTTCCTTATATAAGTGTTCCACTATTCTTCCCGCCAAAAGGTAACAGGATCTTTCTCGTCACCGTATAAGTGCCGGGGCACGTCGCCTTCAATTATAGGTAACATTCGGATATCACGTATCATCCGCTTTAACCCTTGTGGTTCGACACTTGCGGCATGGTCACTCCCTCGCGCACTTCGATCTAATGTAAAATGGCGCTCTATCCACGTCGCCCCGCAATGTGCCGCAATAACACTCGGGGTCAAACTAACCTCGTGCCCTGAATACCCAATGCCGCGCCAATACCTATATCGACCACTTGCAAATAATTGAATTAGCCTATCAATGTAATTCAAATGTAACCGCTCCAATGGCGCCGGATACAATGCTACACAATGGTTAATAACATATGGACAACAGGCCTTTTCGAAGATTGTCGCTATGTCAATAATCTCCGTAGTATCTTGGCACAAGCCCGTCGATATTAGGGTTAACTCCTGATACTGTGCCACCGCCTTTAGGAACTGGGGTCGCTTATGCATGCAACTTGGCACTTTATTGAATGCAATATGGTAATAGTTCTCGTTTAACAACCTTAAGCTATAAAGATCAAAACAGCTGGCAGTCCACCCAATACCAATCTTCTTACAATAGTCTTGAAACTTGTCTATATCGTTCCACGACAACTCCCGCCCGACTACCTTGTCGCGCACCGTATTTCCCCACTGACTATCGCAAGGTTGATTTAATTGCTCTTCAGAATAACACCAATCAATCTCGCGCTTTTGTAGCTTAACGAAATCCGCCCCACAGGCCTTCGCAATTTCAGCCATTGTCATAGCAGTTTGAATATTCCCATTATGGTTAATCCCAATCTCAGCAATCACTTTAACTGTCATACCTTCTGCCCCTCTATGTAAATCGACCGGTCATCCCTTGTCGAGAAATACCCATGCGACATCATTGCTACCTTTGAACATTTAGGCGGTGGCGTCCAGACATGGGAAAACCCCGCGCGCAAAAACAACGCAACCAGCTTATCGTTGTCGTATGCATCGTAATGCATAAACGGTTTCCGCGATCTAAGGTTATGCAAACAGTCATCTATTGTGTGCTTACCCGTTAAGTACTGCTTCATTAACCACGAAGGATCAGGAACGGCAAGCCTTAACCAGCCACCGGGGAGTAATACCCTTTTTGCTTCCCTCAAAAAATGCCCAGGCTTAGTTGCGTGCTCAAAAACGTGCCCACCATAAACAAGCTCAAACCGAGCATCGGGCAAAGTCCACGGATCATCGACATTGCACACAATTGTCGGCGGCGTCTTTTTAGATATACCAAGCGTAGCCCACTTATCACTAAACCTACGGCGAAAAAGCGTATTCCTATTCCGCTCGGCGCCAATCTCTAAGTATTTATACCTTGTTTGTAGTGGCATGCTTGGTCTCCCTTACAAATGTTACGGTGTCACCCGCCGCAAGGATCTTGGCCGTCAGCTCTTCTGTCTCCTTACGCATTGCCTTAGCAAGCGCCTCTACCATCACTAAATCTTCGGGCTCGTCTATTTCTACACTTTGCCATAACCCCATAGGTGCAACCTTGCATTTATCGCCAATACGAAAGCCCCGCTCCCACACAGTGCGCTTTGCCAGATAGATTCCCCCATTCTCCATCCAGAACTTCATGGATTTCTGCTGTCGTAGCGCCCTGTATGGCCGCATAGGAATAAACTCCGATGTCCCGTCATATTTCGGATAACCGAAATACCTCGCTGACATATCTACCGCCGTAACCACGGAATCGGTTCTGTGCCCGCCGTCGAAGACATCATATGCCCTATTTAGGTCTGCAGTGCAAATAAACGGTGTTGTACATTGCATTATTGCAATTGCTTCGATGGTCCGTTTTGGATCTTGATCCTCCAGGAATCGCAAGAGGGTCTCCTCCGTTGTCGTGTCGTCAGCCGACACCTCCTCGGGGCGTTCCACCGCACAAGCGCCCGCAGCGCTCGCCTCCTTCAAAATAACGGGGCAATCGCTATATACATAGATTGGATCAAACTTACTCCGTAACGCCGTCTTAACGGCCCGGGCGACAAGGCTTTCCCCCATAACCCGCTTAAGGTTTTTTTGGGCGATCCCTTTTGATCCTCCGCGTGCCGGAATCAGTATCGGTACTTGTGCTATCCTTTTTATTTGCATTCAACCGTTCCTCTGTCTTTTCTATCAACAGGTCAAGCTGCCCCCGTAAATGTTTCAGTACAGGGAGTAAACGCGTCATATCGCCACCTTCGGGACGGGCGACCATCGCTTTAGCGATTTCCGCCTGGACCGTAGGGGGTAATTGATTTATGAGATCACTCATTCCTTCCATAGAATTCCTCGTATAGCTTCAACAGGGCTGCGGGTTGATAGTACTTTAACATCCAGTTACGTGCCTTCTGTCCCCACTCGACGACCATGTCACGATTTTTCGCCAACATAGTCAAAACCTCCCGAAGATTTCTTTCTGTGCATTGGTAAAAAGGCCACTCTTTCTCCGGGGCCCCCAGATATTTACTTAGTTCTTTCCTAACATAGGCCCCCGACCGCGTTAACACCATGGCGCCCACCGCGGCCCCTTCTAATGCCGATAAATGAAGATATGGCGTAAATACCTCCTCAAGGACAATATGCGCCTTCTTCTTTATCGCCATGGCCTCCTCAAAGGGCCTGTTTGTCACCATGGTAAATTTCACCCCGGGAATATGGGTAGGGCTTGTCATTAATTTTCTATGCCCTACGGGACGCTTTGCATTTAACTTATTCCCCTCACGGTTGTTTGAATACGTGTAGACAACTTGAACCCGTCCCTTGTTGATCGGTTTGCGCAATTCCGGTTCTGGACGGTATGCCGGGTGATGAAGGTCCAGGATATCCGGTAAGCGCCCCCACTTGTGCTTGCCTTTGCTCCGTACCTCGTCCTCGTCGAACAAATGCCCATACCCATTTGTTATCGTTACATGTTTTACCCGATCGTCCCACGTGTATTTTCGATTCTTGTGGAATAGCCTCATAGGCAAATCGCCAATATGGGCATGATACACAAGAACCTTCCCATCGATTGACATACCAAATCGGCGCTCAATCAAATAAGGGTAAGCATCATCATGGCAATGAATGACATCCGCCTCGTTCACCATTCGACGTAATACAGCCTTGCTTGCCCCAGATACACAATAGTACCCATAGGGGTTCAGCGTGTCTGTGAAGTGATTCCCAATATTATTGGGGCTACCCCTTCGCAAGGCCACCGCTTGTCCCTGGTGTTCGGTATAGCGCCCCCAGTAGGCCGCTATGCGTCCCGGGGTATAACGAACAAGCGAATGTTTTACACAGTGCAACACTTTCATAAAACAGCCCCATTCTTCCAGACCGCAATACGAAGGACACTATTATCGTCTTCAGTCACATCCCGAATGCCTGGAACTTTTTCTTTAATGACCCGCTCCCAGGTCTCCCGCTCCCAATGCAGAACCCGAAGATCCGTTGCTCGGCCAAGTGTTATCAATACCCCCTGGGTGGCTATTCGACTAGCTTCTGAAAGCGCCTTATTTACTTCTTCTATGTCCCGCAAGCAATCCAACACATCACAGAAGATACATAGATCATATTCGTTATCTTCTATCTGTTTCAGGTTTTCGATAGAGTAGGGATATACAGGCATAAGCCTCAAGTCTGTTGTTATCAAATGGGGGACAATCTCTGTCCCTGCCATCCGAAAGTTCTGCCACCCCAAGGCCTCGAATAGCTTTCCACGCCCACAGCCTATATCCAGTATCTTCCGGATCCCGCGCTTTTTGAACGTTGTGGCTATTTGACAAATAGATCGGTGACTGTGCGTTGCGGCCTTTCCCCCTCCCTGCTTATACCAATTCTCACAGACTCTTACCCTTTCCCCGAGTGACTGCCGCATCGAACGCCTCCGATCTCTTTAATGCCTCTTCGAATGATATCTGCTGAAATATAGGCTCCGGGAAGGCTGTTGAGGTTTGGAATACCTCTAATCGTGACAACCTTTCCTTTACCGCCTTCAGGGCTTTTACTATATCCCGGCTACTTCCTTTCCATGAATCAGGAAGCGTCTTATCCATGAAATGACACTTCTTCCATTCATCGATCGCTTTGCAATATGGCACGCCGTCCCTAGGAACAAACCCATCCACGCCCACCATATAGGCCTCGTCAAATCCAAGGAAATCCGCGATCAACAATGCTGTCTCAACTATTGACCGCTCGGGCTCAAATCGCAACTTTACGAATTCGACATACTGCCCACCGTTCCGCAATTCCCGCATTTGCTCCAGGGACTTCTTGCAAACAAGGGCTTTGACTAATGGGATCTTCTTCACCCGTTCCTTTAGCTCGGAGTAGGCACGCAGATCAAACAATAGCCACCAGGCATCGTTGAACATCTTGTGGTCCCATACAAACGTATACGACGAATTCAGGGCGAATATGTAATCCCCTGACATTCTCGATATATCGCAATCGTCTAATGTCGGGCCGCTTCCGAGAATCCATACGCATTTCCCCTTGCATGAATCTTGCAATGGGCCAAGCTTCCTGCGCATTTGTACCGTCACCGTCGCACCTTCCTTTCAGTGTCACGCCCTGTTTTCCAGTCTTCGGGCCATTCTTTGACACGATTCCGCTGCGTTATGGAGTCCCAGCTAAAGACTTCCCATCCCCAACCTTCGTGAAAATGACAGCCATTCTTGCACATCACTTTCACCGTGGGCATAGGTTGCCCCTGTAACTTTAGCCGCCGCAACATTCCACGACTATACACTGGCGTTAGCTCCACACAGAAAATTCGGCACTTGGGACACAGAAATCGCTTCGAAATGATCTCCGCATACCGAATGCCGTCAGACAGAACTACCGTGTTCGTCCTCGGGTTCATTTTTCTTCTCTTCTCTTCTTTTCAAAAGCCAGGGCCTGTTTGGCCCTCTGACCAAACGTTCTGTAGCGCAGGGAAGTTTCCATCCTGCGCCGGTCTGAAGTGGACACAGAAAAATGCAGAAAGCCTGAATTAACAACCCCAGACCCTGGCTTACACGTTACTTATATAGGTCCAAATATTTCTCGAGAAGCACACTTGGGTGATAGTACACATCAACCCACCGGCGCGCCTCTACGCTCATTTCTATTCTTTCCTCCTCAGTCTTATTGAAGTATTCCTTAAAGGTCTCCTTTAGCGTATCCGGTTTTGCATTAATAAATGGCATAGTGTCCGTCCCCGTCGCGTCTTTCAACACCCGCTCGGTATCCGGGGTATAGGAGCAAATGCACGGCGTTCCCTGACTTAGGAACTCCAATCCACTCCTGTGGTACATAGGGGTGACCACCTCATCAATGCCTAACCGGCACTTCTGCTTTCGTTGCAGACAAAGTTCGAATGGGACGCCCACAATGAAATCACGCTGGAAGCCCTGGACGGACGTCCGCACCTCCAGGATCCCCTTGCGGTTTACCCCGTGTCCACGGTTTGAAGGGGCAAAGCCTATTCGGTCTTTTCTATTCTCCCACGGGATTGGGCGGTGAAGGATGTCATCCGCCGATATAATATTGGGCACAACCTTTGCCCCCCACTTCTCAAAGAAGGGGGCGAAGAAATCCATCTGCGTCTCTACCCATCCCTGACCGATATGGATAAATGTGACGTACTGATAGTCTTTCTCCGCCCACACATTTCGGAAGGGCCATATTTGCGCCCCATGCCATTGATAAACCCATTTCTTCGATTTTATCAGCCCCTCTTTGTCAAAAGGGCCCATTTCCGGGCGCCGTACTCCAAAATTCGCCATACAGTGAATCACATCCGCCCATTCCAGCGCCTCGGCGATATGATCTTTGTTTTTGACAGACCAACGCTTAAATGAAATACCTTCCCTGCAATACCACCCATGTTTACCGGGGCCTTTATTCAAAACTGCGGCTTCGTGCTCCGGGAAGTACTCGAGAATCGATCGGGCCATAAGCTCGCAGACACCCGCCAAAGGGCTGGTTGACGCGTAAAGTATCTTCATTATTCACCTGTCCAGTAAAACCACCAGCACGCCGTTGTTTTCCTACCGGTAAGGGAAAACGCCTCATTAATGTTAACCTGTGGGATCTTTCGTGCTTCGCAAAACTGCTTCAAAGCCCCCTCAATCTCACGGCTATACTCGCCGTCAATGTCGTGGCCGGATATCAGGCCCCCATGCTTCATGAACGGTGTCCACATATTCAAGATAGCCAATAAGGCAATTCCCGCAAACTCCCCATGCAAGCCGTCGACCCATAACCAATCAACGTTCTGTTGTTTTGGCCAGGCCTCGGCCACCTGCCCCGGCTGTCCACGTTTGACGAAAGCCCGTTTCCCCCACCACTCCCGGAGGTTCTTCTTCCAACACTTATAATTGTATTCGCCATCTATAGGGCCATCATCCTCAAACGGATCAATGGAAAACACACAAGCATTAGGCATCCACTTCATGATTCGCCAAGCGAACCACCCCTGCAAAGTGCCGATCTCCACAACCGTTTGCATCTCTTTGCTCTTGGGGACAAAATCGAATATCTTATCCCGATACCCTCGCAACTTCGGGGGAATACCTACCTGTAGCCCACACTTCTCTTTCACACATACCCGCCATGGGGCCTTGATTGCTTTACGTTCTATTTTCGTCATCGCTTCCTTACCCACCAACACACAGACACCCCACGCCCTCGCTCACTTAGATATATGGGGGCAGCATGGAGGCCATCTACTGTTAGCTTTTCCTGCGCTTCTTTCGGGAAGAATAGCCGAACGGCCGTTCTTACTTCCCGCGCCCACTTGCCCCGCCAGTCATGCCCAATAATTAAAGATCCAGGTTTTACCTTTGGGAACCACAACTGTAGGTCCAACAAAAGCGCCTCCGCCCGGTGGTCGCCATCTATGAATATAAAATCAATTGATTCGTTCTTGAACTCCGGGGCGATTTCCTTAGACGTTCCACGCCACCCAAAGACCCGTTTTCCCAGCCAAGGCTCCACGTTCTTAGCCCAGTCCTGTAGATTTGTGCGGCCATTCCCCCAATGGTTCGAGCTTTCTTCGTCTTCACTCCATGGGTCCACTGAATGGATTACGACATTTTCTGGCAGTTGCTTCGCTGCCCGATATGCCCACCAACCCCATTGCGTTCCGACTTCTACCACCGTAAAGGTTTCTTGTTTCGGGTCACACTCAAGCATATCAAACATAGGGTCACGCATATCACGCATTCGCTTTGGGATAGTTCTCCGTGATTTATAACTTGCCCGCTGAATCGGCATTGCCCGTATCAATCTATTCACAGCTTATTATCTCCGTCCCTGTCCTTATGAAATCGAAAGGCACTTCAGGCCCCCATGCCTCCACGAACTTGATTCGATCTTGCTCACAGGTCTCCGGCGTTGTGGCCACTAACACATGACCCGTACTACCGGCACCACACAACTTCCAATTCCAGCCTGCCTTGTCTTTTATTGCCTCCACCTCAGACTCTTCCATATACTTAGAAAAAGCCTTTTCTTTCAGCGTTCGGTGCCTGGATACAAGGTTACCTAAAAGGTGATAGTCCCGCTTATCCACTAAACTAAGGAATTCATTACACAAGGTTTCACAAGACCGCCCAAAGCCCGGAGGCTCGCAGAAGTCGCGAAGTATAGACTCCGAATCACGCCCCTTCCCCTTATTTGCCTTGAATAGCATGAAGTGCTCAGACATCCGCTTCATGGCATAATCATCCACCTGAAGCGCCGTCTTTTGCATAACGCGTTTGTCTTTGTGCATTAGATACAGAAACCCCCCAAGGGCAACTGTATATTGATCCTGCTGGCCACCACTCCGGCCCAACCGATTCAGCTCCACGTCACAAACCTGTTGTGCTAAAAATTCCCGGGTTTCCCATTCAGTTAAGTCATAGCCCTTTAGGGCATAGATCGCCCCAAGCGTCGCGGCGGTTGTAGCAGAAGAACTTGCAAGCCCAGAACCTACCCCCGGGACATCGGCAAATGTCGTGATTTCTATCCCGCTGCAAATTCCCTCCTTGAGAAGGCACTCACGGATTAGCTCATGTTGCAAATCCCGCGTATGGCTTACCTCCTCCCGATGACGCCAGTTGACAATCACTTGATTATCCTGACGGCGGTTCATGAATACATGTACGTATTTATCTATCGCCGCAGATACGGTATGCCCCACTTCTATCTTGCACAAATCAGATCCACCACCGACGAACGATATTCGCAATGGTGCCTTTGTGTGCGCTATTCTCTTACTTCTTCCTATAGCCATATGTTCCCCCGAACCAGCCCTTGCGCCGGTCTTCCGGTGATGTCTTCACCCATAATTCAAATTCTTCTGCAACAATTGGCGATTTCTCTATCGCCTCAATCACTCCAAATGGCACGGCCTCTTTCCCGTGATATTCTTGATCCGGCTTTGTTGGATCATACACAGGGCTACAGTCGTGGAAGAGCAAAAAACCGCCGGGGACTATCAATGGTGCCCATGCGTCAATTTCCTTTTTCACACAGTCGAAACAATGGCAGCCATCTACCCAAACCCACGCAACAAAATCGCGCTCAGGGTTTAATACTGTCGTGCCCTCATCACCACGCATTTCGTGGAATTCGCCTTTGCAAGGACCAATGTTCGCAACGGGCTCCCCGTTTTCCGCCCACATTGTCCTTGGGTAAAACCGCCTTCTCTGAATCAAGGGAAAGTTCTCATAATCAATATCGAATGTCAAAAAACGAGAATGGCACCCAAGCTTATTCAGGCACTTGATTATCGCCGCCGCCCCCCTTCCCTGGTGCGTCCCGATCTCCACGAACACTGGCCGCATCGGGATCTGGGGTGGCGTTACTTTGCATAGGTCGGTTGCGTTTCTTACCTGAACCAGGAGGGCGGCCTCTTCGAGGCTTCTTAGGTAGGTGCACTTCTCGCCCCCCGCTATCGTCAAGCCCTCGCTGTCCTCTATCGTCAACGTTTGCAGATCTTCCTCTGTTGCTGCTTTCACGTGCCCTCTCCTCTTCTTTTCTAAACACTTCTACCTTCGCTTTGAATTCTTCCACCGTCATCTTGGGAACAACCGTTTGTTGTGAATCGGGGGAATTCACACAATACACCTCTATGTCGTTCCACAAACCGGCCCCTTTGACCTCGTCTAACTTCTGGATCATTCGCTTTAGTCGCGAAGTAACCCATATGTCGCCGTTCTTATGCTGTCCCCTAACACGCTCAATCTCTATAGTCTTCCATTCCGATGCATGCTGTGGCTTACGACCGTCATAGTAATAACCGGCCTTCGTCCTAAAGCAATCCAGGCCAAAAACAAAGAACCGCGTAAACCCCAGCCACCGTGCCATTTCAATGGCCCCGATCATCACCGTTCCACGACTAAAGAACTGATACCCGTTATCCCAGCGCTGTTTCACATTATTCATGGAATCGACACTGTAGACCACATGATTCTGCAGATACCTCTTCCTGTGCCCAACCAATGTAGTTGCCTGCCGCATTGCCAAAACTGTCGTTTCTTCTGGGCAGTGCTTTGAATATTGGTGCGCTATTTCGCTATCTGCCAGAACCCAGTAATCGGCACCCTGCATTTCTTTGATTGTTTCATTGACCGCAAATCGTGGCCAAGACTTCGGCGCCCAGCTATCGTCATAGCCTTTGAAGCTTGTTCCCGAACATGTAATGATCGCCGTCTTAACAGGCATACCTTTTAGCTTCTTTTTTAGCCCCGATAGCCCTGTTAGCTTGGTCCCAGCGTATCGCAAATCAGCCATTATCTCCTACCTTTCTTCACATATGCGACAAGCCCCGGCGCGCTTCCGCCGCTTTCAGCCCTGAATAAAACTTCGAAGTTCTTCATTCCACGCGCCGACATAATCGCCGGCTTCACGCCCCAGCGCCGCCTGGCCCCCAGCCGGATACAGTAATCGGTCTTATTGTAGTTCTTCGATATCCGCGTATCGTGAAACACCATAATCCCACCGGGGGTTACCTTTGGCCCCCAAGTGTCAATGTCTTCCCAGACACACTCAAAACAATGGCAGCCGTCAATGTATAACCACGCAATAGGTGCGGTAATCTTGTTGACAATATCTGGGTCTTGGCTAAACCCACGGTAGTACTCACATGGGATATCTTCTCCGAACTTCTTTCGATACAAGTCCCAATAGTTCCTGGATCCCGCAACAGGCTCTATCGAGTGTATCTGTCTCTGGGGGGCTCCTGTACGGTTTAAGGCCTGCAAAAGACAAGCGAAGGACTTACCCTTACGAACGCCGATTTCAACGAAGATCCCTTTAGGGCCCTCCTGTGCGGCCAATTCTATGGACTTCACGAACCACGGGAATTCGCTGACGTGCATCATTGGCTTCTTGAGGCCTTCTGTGATTTCCTTCGGCAATGTCTTCTCTACTTTGTATCTCATTCTTTGAAGCACCCTTTTCCTAACACAGTCTTCACCTTTAGCTTTTGCCAAGGCTCTATCGTAGAAATCTTGTTTAGCGTATATATGCCAGGCCCCGGCCATGGCCCGGGATACAGTTTCCGCTTGTCGAAGTAGTCCCGAAGCTCCTTCATGTTTTTTACCCACCATTCATGACGGTCTTGGATTACCTTCACGGTATCGCTATCGAGCTTCACCTCTTTGAACTTCCGGCGCTCCTTCCCCTTCGAAGATCCATCATGATAATACACGTCTTCCATTTTGCCGGTTTTCTTACTTCGCCGTGACAGCTTGTGCCCGTCAACCCCTAACAAGAATATCCGCCGGGCGCCAAGCTTCCACGCCATACTAATTCCCGCCGTCGCAACGGTACGAGAAACGTAAAGGTCAGCGTTGTCTTCTTGCATTTGCCGGGCCTGTGATACGTGGTTGAAGTGCCATAGCTGCTCAATGAATTTACAACCTTCGTGTCTAAGGTATTGATCACGGGCACGCTTCTGGCAAACCAATTGCGTTCTTGGGTGAAGCGTCATATCTTTGTATCGCTTCCACACTCCCACATCACAGAATATGGAAAACGCCAAATCCAACCCGGGTACCTTCAATGCGTCATTCAGGCCTATGGTTAGCCGGCCCCGAAGACGTGCGAAATTAAAACCGGTCAAAGAAGTACCTGTTCCTATAACAAAGGCATCTTCGCCCTTGTGTGTCCCCCAATGCTCCTTTATGCAGTTTCTATTGTGGATGTTCGCCATTAAACAACTCCTTCAATGCATTGGCGCTCGTATCAATAATCTTCTCGAACGCGTCTAATTGGTCATCTACTGTGGCACCTAATATCCGATCGTCAATCACATATGTGAAATAGGGTTTGCCCATCACTAATGCATGGTAATGAAACTTGTGTGCATGGAGCCAGTCTTCCGTAATCCGACGCTGTGCCTCCCGGCGCCCCGTGAACAGCAACACATACCAGCCCGCGTCATAGGCCTTCATTATTACCTCCAGTGCCCTGTCGTTAGGCCTGCGGTAAATGTATGACCCCGCAAGATCGTCGTGCTTTGCATTTGCTTCTACCGTCAATACGCCGTCTATATCGAAACAGATTACTTTCGCCATCGATCCCTCATTCTTTGATAACCCATGCGGTAATAGCCTTCTGCATCCCCAAATATGCCGTTGTTACGGTGGGGAATATCTCATCTACAGCCGCCTTCACGCCCTGCTGCTGATAATCATGCATTAGAAATAGCCCACCCTTAACCAGTAAGGGATACCACGCCAATATATCTTTCTTAACATTATCGTAATCATGGAGGGCATCTATGAAAATGACATTTGCCATACAGGGAAATACCTTAGCGTGAAATAGTGATTCCCCATGCAATGGGTAACACCTGTCATATAGCCATGGCTCGACACGGCGTAACCATGCCAGATAATCGCCTTGCCCCCGGCGCCCAGCCCATGTGTCAACACAAAAAAGGAAATCGTCGTCGAAGTGCTTCAAATAGCCAGAAGCAAATGCCCCCCGCCGTGACCCCACTTCAACAACTATCTGTTCGAACGAAGTGCGGTGTCCCTTTATTAGCTTCCACATTTCCGGACGATAGTTGTTAATTGCGGCGTAGTCTCTTTCCGGCACTTTTGCACGCTTCCATAAAGGGGCCTGTTGCCTATCTTCTATTATCATTAATTTACCGCCCACGGTTTTCGCCATACCTGGACCCCGCCGAATATGGGGGTGGGCTCATTCGGCGGCCTTAGCTTTGCCTGGCACGAATACAATAGCTCGAAGTCTTTCAATCCTTCACTCTTCCCAATGGCCGTTGTTACACCATACAGTCTCTTCTTTCCGTCGCCGTGGTACTTCTTGTGCACCGTCATTCCCAACGCTGCCTGAATGCCGGCGTCATGAAAAACAATCACTCCACCAGGCACCATCTTCGGAATCAAATTAGCAATATCCGCCGCAACGCACTCCTCACAATGGCAACCGTCAACAAATGCCCAAACAACCTTCAAGTCGTCCCAATCGCCTAAAACGTCTTTCGACAGCCCTTGCACAAACTGAACGGAAACCGTTCCCCACCAATCTTTAAACTGTCCGTCAAAAGCCGACCGTGCAGCCGGGGATTTGTCGATTGTTATCAATGTACTCAAAACCCGGTTGTCATGGAGTACCTCCGCCACCGCTTTTGTTGTCTTCGCACTCAGTGTCCCGATTTCAACAAATGACCCGCCATTTATACTATGCGCCTTTATTGCCTCGTCTAACGACATATGTAACAGCCGCCAGTCGTCATGGGTCACTGCGCCATATGGCTTTTGTTTTGCACACATCTATGATTGATACCTTTCTAACATAGGCGGCAGATCTTTCAGCGCCGCATTAAGCCTATCTATCGTCCCCTTCTTCATTTCGTCCCGATAGGCGCCGACCTCCCCACGCCTAACCGCTACAACACCACCGCCCAGATCTTGAAACAATGGGCCAAGCCTTTCTGCTTGTTTCATTCTATCAAATGACGCCGCCTCAATTGCCGCCGCAATCTTTCGGTCGTCAACCGATACCTCCACGTAATCCAAAATCTCATGGAATACCTTATTATAATCGTCTTTCATATCCTCGTAATGGAAAATCCGTAGGTCGTCCAACCATGCCCGATTTTTCCACCAGAAGTTCACCCACTTAAGAAAGGGCTTTACGCCCCATCGCTCGCTAAACAAGAAATCTTCCAACGTTTCACAGTCAACTGCATCCCCAATAGCGTGCCAATTAGACAAAAGCATATCCCTGGGGTCACGAGCAAGAAACAAAACACGCCGACCGGCCCAACGCTTAATTCCAATCCTCAGCGTTCTTGCATTTGTCCTTACCAACCCAACCCCAGCATGATTGACCTCAAGCTTGTATCCCAATTTCCTAAAGGTGTACCGTAACCATGTCAGCCCACTTCTTGGATGGCTAAGGGTGACCGTTCCCTGAAGGTACCGCATTAATTAACAGGCCCCCTTGCAAACATCTTCAACGCCAAGCGCAAATCGGTTTCCGTTCCAATATCGAAAAACGCCCCCGGCGCCACCTTTACCCGTATCGGTGACTCCTTCTTCAACCAGCCAAGGAAGGGAACAAAGTCGTCACAGGGCACCTCCGCCAACTGACACAGCCTTGCATATTCCCGCACCTTCAGAGTGTCTTGCGGCGCCAGATAAATAGGGCCGGCAACCCGGTAATCCCCCGTACCCGTTTCCCCCAATTCGTTCTTTACAACATCGATACAGCCCAAACATGACCCACTATGTCTTGCAAGCGTTCCCTTATGCCGTGCGGTGATTGTCGTAACATCCCCATCTCCCACCAACTCCTCCACAGTAGGGTCGACAAAGACATTATCACCAAAAACGATAATATGGCCGTATTTCTTCGTGTAGCCGACTTCCCCCAAATTCCACGCCAGATCCCCTACAGACCCCCTACGATCAATCAAGCGCTCTACACGAGTATTCCTTAGCCGAATGTAAGGAGGGTCGCGACGCCGCCTTGTGGGGCGCCACTGAAGCGATTTGTGCCATTGCATGAACTGGTGTGCGTGAATCGCATTATGAACCACGTGAATACAGCCCACTGCATCCAATGCCAACCAATTCACTAGGAAATCAATTAAGGCAACGCCGCCTCCTAATGGCAACAATGCTTTCGGCTTCTCAGCCGCTAGCATGGGTGTTGGTCGTGACTTGTTTAATCTAGTTTGAAACCCCGCCGCCAAAATCGTTGCATGCATGTCATCCTCTACATACTAAACCTTCGGCTTAAAATGCGCCCATTTCGGGTTCACAAGCTTTATCGCCTTATCCAATGGTTCCACGCCAAGAAAGCTCGAAATCCGCCTCACGTACCGCCTCGGCTTTGCGATAAGGCCTTCAAAGCTCACTATAAACCTCGGGCCATTCCACCTAGACAAGAAGTAATGCCCCCTATGTGACCACTTACGCACATAGTGCCGGACACTCTTACTCGCCTTATCAAACGTCCATTCTTTTGGGTCCATCTCATTCTGTATGCACCAGGCTCTGTGCAAACTCCGCTGAATGGCAAGCTGATCACGTCGACATTCAATCACAACAAGGTTACTCATATCAAGGAATTTCTGCGCCTCTTCTTCCGAGGCAAACCCTGAATTCTTGAAAACCCACGGTGCTTCCCGATCCACCTTCCCGGAGCGGAAAGGAATATCGGTAAAATAGCCTGATGGCGTTATCTTTTTTAGACGCCCCCTGACCTCCGGCCCTGGGACACCCAGAAGCTCGACAATCCGCGTCACCAGATTCAACCCCGTTCGCGGAAGACCTGTCACCATTATGATTTGTTTCTTCATTTTTATCTCCAAATCAAAAAACCGGCGTACCAGAATCCCAGTACGCCGGTCCACTTCCTCTCTTCACTTCTTTTCTAAGGATTGAGGATAGTTCCCAAGTTCACGTCGAGCAGATTGACCCCGTAGAGGATGTCAAGACTGATCACAATACCCTTAGCACGATGCTCATAGCTATTGGTAATCCGAATCCCGACATCGTCCATGGTTTGGGTTGAAGACACAGCGCCATAACCTGGTGGAACTGGCAGCAATGGTCTTGTAACAAGCGCCATTACATTCCGGTGGAAAGCAATAGACTGCGCGGTGCCGTCTGTGTCGCTTGCTGCAGGAACATTCTGACTCATGTAAGTGTTGAAACCAAACGCCCGGCCAATAAAGGCCTCTCTCAATGCGCCAGTGCTTCCAGAAGTACTCGCCTGGTGGAACAAAGGACGACCGAGGATATCTGCCTCATGGTTCGTTCCCAGTACCAAGTTTCGACCACCCTGTGGACATTGGTTCGCATTGAGCGTTCTACGACCTTCGATAATGTCGTTTTCGTCCAGCGCCGCACCTGCCCCAACAGTATCCGCAGCAACTGCGGTGATACTCGAGGAAAGCACATCCGTACCGGTTGTGTATTCCGTCATGATATCATCGTCAACTTGCTGTGCGATGGGAACGATTGCGGGGAAGATGAATTCCGCGACAAGATCTTTGATCGACGTAGCTGCATCGCGGTCTTCCACAATGAAGCTGGTGTATTTGTGCTTGTCCAGCACAACGGTGACTTCGTTAGCATTCAAGTTCTCGGGAGCGAGCAATTCGAGATCTGCGCTTGTCCCTGACTGCTGACTGAAATCATTAACAGTAAGCTTCTGGGGCTTACGTGTTCTGACTGTGTCACCAGCCTTGGCAACCTCATTCTCGAAATCTCGGTGCACGAGCCCTGCCATAACGAGATTATCCCGGAGAACCATGAGCGACTCAATCGCCCATACCTCTGGCGGGTAAATTGTAGATACTAGAGCCATTTCGTAATATCTCTCTTCACTTCAATATTTGCGATTGTCGGTTTAATTCTGGCCGCGAGGTTTTACCCCTTTGACCCTACCCTGTTCAATTGCCGCTCGGGCCTTCTCAGGGTCTTTTGCATAAAGCTCGGGATGTTCTAAGATCTCTTCTTTCGTAAAGACGTAAGCTCCGCCACCACTACCAGCATCACCTCCCGCCGGTGACCCTGCTCGCATCTTGCCCTTGAAAAGTTCCGGCAATTCATCCTCGGCCACGACACGACGAATATAGTCGCTCACGTCCAAGTCCTCCTCGCCATAATCACTTTTCACCGTAGCGAAAACACGGGTGACCTCTTCGTCTGATTTGAGATCTGGTTGTATCACACGGAACGCTGCTTCAGGCTTGGTGCAGCCAGCCTCAACCAACGCGTCGATGACCTTTCGCTTGAATGTCTCATTTCGTCGAAGTTTGGTCTGCTCCTCGGCGCGAGATTCTGCAGTCTCAAACTTCCTCTTAAGCTCATCCACAGCACGGCGTAGCTCCACCTTTTCTGGGTCTTCTTTGTCTTTCCCATCTTCACCCTTTTTGTCGGGTTTGGGTGACCCTTCGCCTATCTTGGCAATCATTTCTTGCATCTTTGCCATAGACGATCGAAGCTCGTTATTTTGTGCTTCAAGCTTCTTATACGCCGCATCGGCCTTCCGACCACGTGCATCTAGAACCTGTGTCAGTCTCGTAGGTGTGACAAAATCAGGATCCTTTGACTTCACGGGAGCATCACCCCCCTTGTCGTCCGGTTGTCCTTTATCGCCATCACCTACTGGAGGAGTACCATCACCCCCACCCCCTCCGGGGGCCCCCGTTCCACCCGCCGGCGCCCCTACTGAAGAACCCGGTGTTCCGGCACCAACGCCATCACCTTCGCCAGCAAAACACATCGACGAACCAAATTTGTCACGGAGTAATTTGTTAACTACAAACATTAATCTCTCCTATCACAGTACCTTAAGAAATCTTAAGCAACTGTCTTCGCTTAATATATCGCGAAGCCGCCACCTAGTAAAGTATTAATCTTCTTTCTTCTTTTGATCCTCTTCATCCTCGTCGCCATCTTCTTCCTTCTTGTCTTCCGACTCATTCTGGCCGAATAATGGCATTTCAAAAGGATCTAACGATTTTCCTACTTGTGTACCTATCAGATCGTTGTTTTCGATCTCCTCGTGGATTTCCTTCAAAACCTGCGCCGACGTGTCACCCACCTTGGAGCTTGCGATTCTCTTGTGTAGCGTTCGCAGCAAACGTTCGGAATTGATCATTCCAGCAATTTGCGCCGTTTCGTCAAGGAGGGTTTGTGTGGCTGACATATCAAACTCCTCGGGAAACTGCACCGAACCCTTAAATACAAACTCCTCCGGTGGGGGCAATTCCCCGGGGGTCTGATACCGCACGACAAGCTCTATGGTCTTCATTTCGATCTGTGTCATGCGGTCGGCTACCTTTGACAAGACACGGGCCTCGGACGTTCCAAAGGACCAAGACCGCGCCACGCCAGAAGCCTGAAATGTCGAGGTTCCCGCCTGGAGTACCCCCATGGGGTCGGTATTCGCCTGGCGGTATATCTGATTCAGCTTATTTTCGATAACCTCTTTCAGGGCGCTAAATGACGAGGCTGGGGCTTCCAGGTACTTGGCATCTTCACGGGAAGCGCCCGAAGAACCGGGATTAAGTTTTAAATAGGAATTCGACCCTATCCCCACGTCTTTCAGCGTTTCCTCGGTCCATATCGCCAAATGTGGATGGGCATGCATATAAAGGTCGTAAGCCTGATCCGACTCAGATCGATACTTCTGAATGTCCGCCCGGGAAGCGTACCGAATGAAGGAATGCCCGATCATAGGCTTAATTTCACGCAGCGAATCACACACCATGGGGACCATGCCCAAATTGTGGTTTCGCATTATTGGGCCCTCGGACAAGATCATTTCACCCTTCTTTTCGTCCTCGACGAAAATCCACCAGGTCACATTCTCCGTATCGTACTGAATGAATCGCTCGGACTTCCGGTGGGGCTCCCCTGGCTTTGCCGGGGCATGTCCCTCTTCCTTAATCCGCACCATTAGCAATTCCCCCTCGGGGGACACATTCCAGTCGATCACCGACAAAGGTGTGTAATTAATCACATAGGGGCGAATCTTCAGGCTTTTCTCCTCAGCCCGCGTCAGTGTATCTGGCACAAATCCCGTCCCCGGCAATTCCGGCAACTGCACCGCCGGCACATTCACAAGCGTTCGTGTTGTGCCATACCCCAACAGATTCCAGGCTATTTCCTCCGAAACGGCATTCCATGAATTCATACGCCGATCGGCGTTATCCTGAAATTCTTTAATTAAAGATTCAGATCCCGTCCATTCACGTTTCGGCTTTTCCTTATATAGGGCGCCTATTATCTTCTCAATCGCCCGCCCTGATTCGGGGATAAACTCAGAAAGCTCACAACGGAAGGAATATTGACTATCTGCCTCAAATACGTTCTTGGCCAGATATTTCTGCTTGTCGACAAGCTCGTCCCCAAGCACATCTCGGTAACGCTCCCATTCTTCTACCCACGCCACATAATCTGGATGCTTCGCATTTAGCTGCTCCAGTAGTTTCTTATCTCGATCCGGCATGTCTCTTCTCCCTATGCTGAATAGGCGGGTTCATGCTTGAACTTGCCTCTCAGGCCATCAGTGTAAATTCCGTAACGCAATGCGTCCATACAATTATCATTGATTTTCACAGGCTTCTCTTTGCCCTCTTGCCAATGATAATAGGTAAATTCCTCACTCGTCGCCCGGCAATCTGACAAGACAATTAACCGTGGTTCGAGCGTGTCTTCGTCAATGTGAAGGTAGCGGGCAACAGCTTGTATTCCCGCTAATACATCCTTCACGGCCCCCTGCGCTTTGATACCCGACCGCCTGAATTGTGCTATTGCTTCGGGATCTTCCGTATCACAATAAAAACGTTCTATTTCCCATTTAATCGCCAAAGCCCGCGCTCGGCTTGTCCATGAATCGACAAGGGGCTCGGCGGTTTTCAATAAGTGCTCAGATACTGATTCCTCGAGAACAAACCACCGACCGGTCGTATCTAAGCCCAAAACCAGGATTACACCAGCATGCCCGGGGCCATAGCCCCAATCCACACCAGCCACAACCCTCCGAAGCCGAACGTGTTGCTCCCCCTTCCCCATACGCTGCCCTGTTTTAGGCAAGAAGAAACTGAAATTCTTACGAGGTTGAAGGTGGACATCCGGCAAATACTCCTCATAAATCTGCCCCTCGAACGTGTCCCACGTCGCTTCAAACGTTCGCTTGAAGTACCGTGACGGCATGGATTTTCGCTTACTTTCAATGAACTCGGGGTCTATATAAGGATTGTCGACAGTACGCCATGTGTAGAAATTGATTCGTTCATCGCCATTTAGCCACGGAACGTATATCCGGTGATACGCCCAATTGGGCCCCTGTGGCGTCCCCGTCAAAAGCATTCGTCCTTTGGTGTCACTTAGCCGGGTCTGGATTTCGTCATATAGCTCCTCTTTCACAACAGGGAATTCGTCAAGCCATACCCTATATGGCTTCATGCCGTACCATGACGATACCTTTGTCCCAGACCGGAAATAGATATAGGACAGCCCATATTGCCCCTGAACGATAATCCGTTTCTTCGTCTCGTTATACCTCCCAACCACCAATTCCTCGGGCAACATACGCAGCATTGTCGGCACTATTACGGTATAGAGGAGGGGGAATGTGGGGGCGCCGATCATTATCACATATGGCTCATCGGCATAGATATCTTTTATTAAATAGCCCGGTTGCTCCAATGCCCATATCGTCGCCGCACAAGCGCCGGTTTGCGTCTTTCCGCCACGGGCCCCGGAGACTAACGCCGTTACCTCGGTTTCGGACAATAGCGCCGTCACTTGACGGTCAAATGGATCAATTGGGAATTTAATCAACATCTTCCTTATGGCTTTATCAGCCAGGCTGTCAGGAGGCCCCGCCGGCTTATCAATGGCCCCCAGCCACCCACACCGAACTCGACGCCAATCTTCTGCTCAAACTCTTTGACAGCGCCATTTACTTCACGTTCATTGTAGTCATGGCACATTATGAGGCCCCCCGACCGTACCATGGGCCACCAGGTCTCCAGGTCTGCCAGCGCCGCCTTGTGATGGTGGTCCCCGTCGACATACAGTAAATCAACCTTTAAGTGACGTAGCATTATTCCCCACTCGACGCTTCTGCCCCGCAATGGGAAAACGTTCTTAAAGGCCCACTTCTCCAAATTCGCCAACCATACATCGGCACACACAAACCGCCCCCTGGCATTGCGCCATGGATCGATACAAAACAGCTGTTCGGCGCCGACATGGGTTAGTAGCCCATGTGCCCAGTCGCCATAACGGGTCCCCAATTCAACCGCAACTTTGGGGATTCCCACCGTCTTTCGTACCAAGTCCCACATCCCGGGGCAGTATTCAGTCAAACCTGGTCGCATACTTTTGTCCCTTTATATATAGGAGTTTCTACATGTTTTTTTTCTGAAACAAACTCAGGATTCCGACTATCTGTAGCATGACTACTCGTAAATGAATACGACGAAATGATTTGTACACATTTTTGTAGTTCTTTTCTAATTAAACGACAAATGGCCATTAAGCGGTTGTAATACTGATTACAGTGTGACACCTAAAACTTCACGGATGACGGGTACCAGTGACGCCTCAAGCCGTAGGTGTGTTTTTACGAATTCGTAACCTTGTCTACCAATCTTCTCGCATTCCTCCGGATGCCTCATTAGATCGGCGCAGATCCTTTTCATTTTCTCCGGCTTGGTCGCTTCGAAGCAATGCTTCCCACGTTTTAATGGTGACCAGCCCGAATTCTCGGTAACGATACACCGCGCATTCGACGCCAGAAGCATTATCACCCGTAGCCCAAGGAAACAGCCCATGGTCCTTAGTTTTACATTTATGTGCACTCCTGGCGTGCATAGCAGCCGGTTCTGGACCCATGGGGTAGTTGTGTAGTTGACGGTCTTCGCCCCTACTATATCAATCCAGTGCCTGCGCTTTGTGCTCAGATTCCCCAGGAAGTAGATTCCACGGGGAAGGGGTTCACTCGGCGCCACTTCGAAGCTTTTGTGATATCCGACAGGGCAGTGCCATACGGGCCATTTAGCCCTTTCCATGAATTGGTACTGTACCTTGTCGTATTCCAACACAGCGCAAAAGTGCCCCCTACGGAGGCTTTTTTCGGTCTCTACCCAGTGCTTGTGGTAGTAACCGGAATAGCCGTGCGCCCTTTCAGGGACACATGGGTGAAAGTTCCAGTAGACCTTGTGACCGGGAGTGCCAACGTGGGAGGGTGGAAGTTTGTTAACCAGATAGACTAATAAATCATTTTCGGCGGTTTTGGGGAGGGAGTTGGTACAGACAAGCCAGGCCGGAAAGCCGAATGTCTCGAAACACTGACGAATGGCTCTTCCGACCTGACCTGCCCAGCTGTTGTGGTAGCCCATACGAGAAACCACGACAAACACACGATGATCATTCACGGCCATGGGCTATCGCGATCCGTTTCCGTTGTCACCCGGTGGCTTTTTCCCATTGCCTCCGGCACTCTTAAGCAGGCCCTTGTCTCTGGCATCTTTCAATGCCGATCGCCAATCGGGGAGGATTAATTCAATATGCTGCGGCTTGGCTTCTTCTGCGACGACAGGAGGCTTGCTTATAGCCATGAGTTTGGTTAGAGCCTCAGCTGCACGAATGCGCTCCCTTGTGGACACGGTATCACTACGGATTAGATCTTTGTAGAACTTGATCAACGCTGATCGTTGATCTTCGATTTCTACGTCCAATTCTTCCCGTACTTTTTTACGCGCGCGATCAATGAGCAACATTGTGTTTCTGCGGCTCCCGCCGAACTCGATTTGCAGAATGTCGGCAGCTTCGCTTGTGGTGTACATTTTGCTGCCCAGAAGGGTAACGGCCATCCGGATGAATTCGTCGGTTTCTTGTTCGGTGAACTTGCCTTTTACGCGCATGGTGTGCCTCAAATTACGCCGTTAACGTCCTTTGACGCATTGACACGGCCAATGATGGCAAGGACCGCTCCGACGATTGTAACGAGTTGATCGGAGATCACAGACTGTGTTTCGGCGTTTAGGTCAAGCCCGAGCTTTGGTGCGAAAAATGCGAATACCATAAGGATGACCCCCCATACGGTCTTTGACTGTAGGAGTCCTTTGGCGTCATTGGTATCTTTTTTGGTGGTTGTTGACATTTGCTACTTCCTTTCTTTTTTCCCACGCTTACCGATAAGCCCACCGAAAAGAACGGCGCAGCCAGCCAGCAACCCGGTCAGCCAGGCCTTTGGTTGACCTGGGTCTTTCATACCGGTTTCGAAGGTTGTATCTAAGGCAGCGTCGGTGGCTGGTTCGATTTCCGCGGTGACTTTGTTGTTTTCGTTCCATATTTTCTCAACCTTCATACCTAATTCTTTGGACAATTCGGCGCGTAGTTTGTCACGGTCTTCGGCGAGTGCCGCTTCTGTGTCTTTGCCCAGAATGGCGGCGATTTTGTCCAAAGTTTCGGGATGAACGTCTAAATAGGTGGGTTTTGTAAGGCGGCAGCTAACGAGAACAGCCACCATACAGATGGATAGGAACAGTCTTTTCATGGCATTTCTCTCCAGCAAAGGGACTTCTTTTCTGAATTTAGAATAACACGGAAGCTGGATATAGGCCAGAAAAAAGAAGGAGGGAGGGTGACCGGGGGGCATTGGAGGAGACCCCCCGGCCTGTCAAACTGTATGTGTGTGTTCTAACCGGCTGATAGCGTGGAGCTTACCAGTCGGTCGGTGAATTGTCTACTATTTTATCGTCGATTCCATTCTGCGACGATGTCTTCGATTTTCGTGAGAATGAAGTCTACGACGAGGACCCTGACAGCGGGGTCTTCAAAAGTACGGGTGACCAGTTGCCGTATGCCGGAGTCGAAGTTTGGGGAAGCTGCCTGCACCTTGTACTCATGTAGGATTTTTCCGATTTCTTCGTGGTATGTAGTGAGGGCGTAGACTATTTGCGGCAAGTCTCCAGACTGGACTTTGCCTGCCAGGTATCCTTGAAGTTTGGAGCCCATAATGCATTCAACTTCATGGCTGTGTGCTTTAGATTCTTCATCTATGGGAAAGACTTTTCCGTCTTCGGTGACCCAGACCTCCATGTTTTGCTTAATCACAATCAGCCTTTCGTTTATTTATTTCGTTTTGCTCTTTTCGCCACTGATGATATAAAGCTTTTTCGACCTGGTCCTCTTCATAATTCCAGTAATGCGAACATCTCTGACAGCTTACACTTGGCATGAAGGTCAATACAGGGTCCTCTTCTTTTTCTCCCAGCCCACGAAACGGCCCTATTCCTACAATGTTTTTTTGTCCACCATGTTTTGGGGAGTTAGCACAAAATGGGCAGGTTAGTTCCTCCATGGCCCCTAAAGTTAAACGATCCATTGTTACCTCCTATAAAAAATCACCGTTTAGTTTGGCCTGACTAAAACCAGAAAAATTTTCACCGTTTAGTTGGGCCTATCTAAAATGGGAAATTTTTTCGTCGTTTAGACGGATCCAACTAAAATGCTAAAATATTTTACATCCTGTGGGTCGGTTTACAGTTGCGAACATTTTTTCGAACCAGCAGCGATCGCTCCAATCGCTGAGATTGCCTTGTGGGTCTTCGACGCGGATTTGTAGCCAATAAACTCCATTGGGCAGATCCCTGATATGTTCGTACAGAATGATTCGGTGTTGTTCCAGCGCTGGGTTAAATATGCCATCACCGGTGACTGAGAAGCTGTGGACCAAAGCGTTATCGGCATTATAGATCTCGGCGTGGATTCCATAGGTGAGGTTTCCGATGTTGTTGTTGTTCCATTCAAGGGTAAGTTCTTGTCGTGACGGTGCGTAGAATGGAGATTCTTCAGTACCATTGCCTTGGGGTTCCCCTGCACCGAAGATTAGCAGTGCAATACAAATAGCCATTAATACCAAAATGGCCCTCTCCCAGTGTTTCTTAATTCTCTTCATTCTTCTTTCCTTCCGTGTTTTAGTCTTTGGACCTCCGATAAGTATGTAAGGCGGCTATGGCAATGGATATCACGCTGACGATTGCTGTAGTGGTTACAATGCTTGCCGCAACAAGGCAGGCCATGAAGTTCTGACGCAGGGTGACAAATACTAAGACGAAGAACACAGCAGCCAGGGTCATGGCGATTTGTGACGAATGTAGTGTTTGTCGTAGGCTATTCATTTTAATCTCCGTGCATATCAGTGAATGCTGTCGAGATAACAATAAGGCCAATCCAAAAAAGGGCTATAAAGCCAAAGTGCTCCGCTGACCACGTCTCTACGGCGTACCCCAAAACCGTATAGCCGAGGATCCAGCCCCCCGTGACAACAAAGAAGAAGATACAAACGGTGGCCATGAAGGAAAAAAGCAAAAAAGGAAACAGGTAACGCATTTTTATCTCCCTGGGTAAAAGGCCCGGATGCTGGATATGACACCCGGGCCCCAGAAAGGAAATCTATGCCTCCCCAGCACGTGAGGAAGACGAAGAAAAGCGTCTATAGAAGTATACTCGCTTTCTTACGTTATCAAAAAGGAATTTCTTCTTCCGGTATGGGTTCAAGTTCCTGATCGATACGGGCCATGTGAGTGCCGAAGGCATAACAAACGAAGCATTCGGCCTTCATGTGGGTGTGTTCAACAATTGCCAACGTTGATTCAGCTTCTTCAAATGGGACAAATACTTCCCAGGTATTGTCTTTGACATTAGCGAAGCGCAAGTAGTCGTCCTCGGTGTTTGGCTTCGGTATGGTTGTAATTTTGCTGGTGTCTTGGTCGTGAAATAGGACAACGACACGGACGTGGGAATTTCGCCTGATTTCCTTGGGAAGCATATATGGGGAAGGCGCCTTGTCGTCTTTCCCTTCTACCCCCGTAATACTATTGGGATCAATTAGCACGCTGACCCCCTGTGCGATGGAGTTTATTTCTTTGCGTATGCGTGGCACGTCACGTTCGACGACTTTTGCATGCCACTCCCTGGCGTTCTTATCCCAGGAGAATAGCCGTTCACCCCCGTATTCGTAGGCCTTGATCGCGTCTTTGTGTGGAAACGTTGACCCACGTAGATAGATTTTACATATGTTTGGCATTAATCCCCCTCCCTTTCAATCTCAATGATCGCATCCCCCTGGATAAACACAATTCGTCCATTTGCCCAGAACTGTATTCGTCCTGCGTGAAGCTGTGTGACTTCAACATTGCGGTAGGACTTCTCCCCCATAGGTGTGTAGACATAGGCCCTTGTCTTGTTCTGGTACCCTATGCACCCACACAGTAAACATAGTGTTACGATTGCGATTCTTCGCATGATTCCTCCTTCGCTCTTCTTTCGCTATAGTCAGTAAAATCAGGTATCACAAATCCCTGCTCGTGTGGCTTTTTCATGGCGTTAAATAGTTCTATAGCCAGCATAGACATTTCTTCATTAGTACCGGATGCCAGTACCAGCATATAGGTGTGTGTGTGGTTATGAGGCTGATAGATTAGCCAGTAATAGCTACCCTCCGGGTCAGGGGATTTCCGGATTTCGATACTTCCATTAGATACGTCAACAATGCTACATTTTAGGGTTTGTACGAAAAACATTATTCCCTCTCCCGCCATAGTCGATCTGTGTACCGGTTAAGACGACGACTTACGTAAATCCCCACAGCCGTTGCCCCAGCGAACGCTATCGCCGGGACACGTACGTATATATTGCCATAGAGGATTGACATGAACAGGGTGACAAAGCCAAGGAAGCAGATTGCTATGGCAATTCCGTCTTTAATGAAATCAACCCGGTTCATGGTTTTTACGATTGTTGAGTGCTTCAGTTTGTCCTTCACTAGCTTTTCTTCTGTCATCTTCTTTCCTTTCATTTTTGTAGATAAAAATCAGCGATTGCTTTACCAGGGCACGAACGCAGTTTACCGCTCGGGGGTAATCACGTGCCCGTAAAGCGTGTTCTATCCAGTGCATGGTTTCGTGCATGTTATTGGTAAGCGATAAAGTACTTGGCTCCGCGACAAGCATATCCTCCATACCGTCGACAATTTCGGAGATTAGGCTTGCCATTCGCACAATTGCAACGGATACAGCTTCGCCGTGTTCTTTATTCATTGTTTTGGTGTCCTGTCCAAGAACTCCTCGATCCTGTCTATTAACACGCGCGGGATAACTGCCCCATCCATATCGCGACAAAGCCCTATATCGTCCTCATGCTCTGCCCATACCTCTTCGAGTAGTCGCCGAGCGTCTTCAAATCGTCTCTTGGCGATATTGTATTCAAAACTGTGATTCTGGCTCTTTATCCCCTCCGCGATCAGTCTGTCCAGGTTATTGGCTTTACACATATCACCTCCATTTTTTGTGTTACCCTATTTCGCTACAACCGCGCTGCACAGAAATATCTATCATTGCGCGACTTTCATCACAACCAAACGCCCTTAGTCCCCCTCGCGCCCCTGCCAGCAAGTGTGTGCCGGTTCCCGCGAAAGGGTCCAGGAGGACATCCCCCTCCTTTGCGCTATGTTTTACAAAACGACAGGCAAGATCTATAGGCTTCTGCCAGGCATGAAATCGATCACCCTGCCTCCCGTCTGGGGCGTTGATCTTCTGTACGGAAAGCTGCTCTAGCAATCTTTCGCAGTTTAATGGTTCCGCATCGGGTCCGTGGGAATAAAACACAGCTTGCCAATTGAGCTTATAGTTCATTTTTGGGGAGGGGCCCAGCGTGTTCTCGCACGTCCAAACCAATACCTGCGGGACAGAAAAGCCTAACGGCAGTACATGTTTTTCGAAGGCCTCTATATAAGCCCGCAGCTCTTTTGAATACGCTCCCGTGAAGACATAAATGCGCCCTGTTGTTTTCACCCGTTCTGCGGCAACGGGCAACCACGTATTTGCAAAAGCATCGATGTCCTTGATTTCCGTAGAGTATGGAGGATCGGTAAGAAGAATGTCGCATGCGGGCTGCTGTGGCAACCATACCTCATATGACATCTGCGATATTTGGGGTTCGTACAGAACATCAACTGCTTCTTCTTTTTCCTTCGCAAGCCGGATCTCGCGCCGCAGTCGAGCAACCGTCCACATCTTGTTACAGCCCGCCTTCTCGTCATAATCACCCTCAGCCGCCCGTCCCAGCCAGTATTTTTGATCAACGGCCCCCATGGGCGCTACGAGGCGATGATGTAAAAAGCTCAAGTCGTTGATTCGAATCAACGGTTCAACACTTGCTGAAGTGTTCTTGAGCACCCTTAACGTCTGTTTCTCCAATCCGGTAACCGCCATCGCCTCCTCATACTGCCCACGCTCAAACCGCTTATACCCATAAACAAGAGCGTCCCCCACAGCCCACTGGCTGCAGGAAGACGCTTTGCTTGCAAACACAAGAATGTCTTGCCACTCTTGTACGGTTGGAGGTTCATTGAAAATAAGGGCCGTCGGCGTCATTGTGAATTTACGGTTTAACTCCCTCACAGGAGCCAAAATTACGCTTTTCTGTTCTTCCTGTAGCAAGATGCATCTCCTTTCTTACATTTTGTTTTTTGCCCTCTTTGGAATAATTGCCTTTACGCTAGGATCACCTGACAAAATACACTCTTCGTACTTCTTCGGCATGCGAAGCTTGCGAACCTTTCTCCGTTCAAGAAAGGCATACCACAACCAAACCATACGATTATGGTGAATTTTTCGTGACTGTGGATCCCGTCGATAACTTCGGTAGGTATCATCGATTAGGAAGTTCCGGAGAACTAGCTCTGGAGAATCTGGCTTTAAGCAAGCCCCATCTCGTACAGACAGCCAGAACAACTCAGCCTCCTCGGGGAAGGCTTTGTAACACGTAACCATCGCCCAGTATATTGCTTGGTTATTCATAAACTTCGGGGATGACGCGAGAATGCGATCAAAGAACAACAACGCGTCTACTTCTTTCGCAATCATTTCTAGCCGGCACAGCTGCGAGAATTTGGTAGGGTGACTTTTCTGCGTTTTTGTTTTCCCAAATAGCCTGCAAAAGCTCAGGTTTGGATGCCTGGTGTAAAACATATGCAGACCAGCGATCCCCCTACTTAGCCCATTTCGGGAGATGTTCGTTAATCGAGGATGTGTCGCCGCCCTGGCTTTTGCACAATCCACAAACGCTCGAACACTAGTCTGTTGATCAAAGCTCTCAAAGAAAATAGAGAAGTCTTTGATGGTCTCGGCCTTCCAGCGTTCAACGGTAACGATGATGTCGTTTGGTGGATTACATCTATCGTCTAAAAAGGCTTCTGATGTATGCCTTCCGTTTCCACGCCAGTCGTCCCCTCTGAAAACCAGTATCCCAAACCGCGTAGATGTGAAATTCCCCTGGTTCATTTCCTCCAGAAGGAATTCCTTTCTGGCCTTCCGATAAATCCGGTCTCCCGCAAAGGTCTTCAGCCGCAACATTCGTTTGGCTAAATTCTTTGTCAACAGCTGATGTTTAACTTTGATCAATTCTGGTGGCATATCCGCCTCCTTCTGTTACATAAAACGCTTTTACAACACGCCTCGGAATTGATTCTTGGAATTACGCTTGCTGCAAAAACTCAGAAATTAAACCTAATGCCGATCTCCAGCCGGCACCTACTATCCAGTGTTGGAAAATCATACGAATGGTAAAACGGTACGTTTACCGCGCCGTATATTGTGTAATCTGGCGAAGGTCTCCATTGCATTTGTGGCTGAACAGCGCAGCGCCAGCCACCACCCCTTGCCAGCTTTCTTCCGTTGACCTTGTCTGTTTGTAAGTGCGACATATCAAGCATTAAGCCGACCTGCACGTCTTCTTGCACCCGTGCGCCTAAGCCCACCCTGTAAGTCGTATTGTCACCGGGTTCATAGCCATATCGGTTAGGCTTCACTGTAGCAACCTTTGAAAATTGAAGGTGCCCTACCAAGCCACCCCAGTCGATCATTGCGTGAATGCCGATCATTGGCCTAACTACGCCGGCGCCCAATGGAATAAAGGTTTCTGTGTTTGTGCTTTCGGTGAATTCCGGTATTCGTTCAATGCTTCCCGTGGGCAAAGACAGCCCCCCGCTTAATATCAGGCTGTATGACGGCAGCCGGAGCCAGGCTTCCATATCTGCGTGTTCCGGTGGCTTGCCTATGATAAACCAGTTTCCCGACACGATAACGTCGCCTATGCCGCTTGTAACCCGGTCTGGTTGGTCTGCATATTCGTGGACAATCTCCATATAAGGTGCCGTGAAGGATAGACTCCAGGGTACGTCATAGGGCCATATGTTTGGCATTTGGTGCTCAAACGACAATAGGGTTTGACTTATTTCGACCGTTTCGTGGTTAGGAGAGTGCCACGTGTCTGAACCATACCAGCCTTTATTACGCTTTTCACGCATATATATAATAGACACGTGGCTCTCTCTCCCACCACTTTTAGAAAAGGAGCTTGGGGCAAAAAATGTTTGAAGCGAGCCAGCCTGACTCACTACACAAGTGTTGCCCCCTCACGTCGCACCATGGACAAGATGCGACACAAACAAAACGAGGATCAAAACCAATCTCTTCATTCTTCTCTCCACTTTCTTTAGAACGGGGTAGGTACCCACTCCCCATTCAACTTCGTCGCCACATGAACCGGCAACGCCGCTTCGAACTGGGCAACTTCAAGCTTCTTCTTTTCTATCTTTCGCCTCCAGTCTTCCGTCAAAGCCTTTTCTGCGGTCTTTTTTAGTTCAGTGATTCCCACCAACGCATCGCCCCAGCGTGCAAGAAGGTAATAGTCATCACCGTACTGCCCTTCAGGCTTGGCCCTTGTCCCAACCAGTACGGGATCGGGATTCATCACCTTGTCATGCCATATGAACAGGCCCTTAAAAAGCCCCTTAGCATGCTGGATTACCTGCATGACGCGTATGGGTATGATCGTTGCACTATACTTGTGCACGGGGTCTTTTACGGGGAACAGCGTTTCATAGATAGCAACTTCGGCCGGGCTCATTTTTGGGTAGGGGATACGCACGCCTACGCCGTCTTCGTCAATATCTTCTTCGGCCTGTGTGATAAGCTGCGATTGCCCCGTAAGGCCAAGTTCTTCAATCATGGCCACAGCTTCAGCTTCGATCTCCTGCGTAGTCCCGGCAACCTCGCCGACTTGTTCTTCTATTTCGTAGGTCTGGATTTCCATTACTTTTGCTCCTTTGCCCAACAGTCGGTACATATCGAGGCCCCGAGTTTACGCCAGATCAGATCGGCGCCTATTTTTCTTAGTTCCATCCTTGTCTTCCCACAGTATTTGCAATGCGGTTTCAGTTTGATCATTATGCACTTCCTTCCCACAGCTCGGCTTCGTGTTCACGTCCGACCTTATACCCAGCGATAAACGCGAAGAATAGCGCATTGCGCATGATGTTAATGTCACCGCACTCGGTGTTTGACGCTGGCAAAACGTCGCGGTTTTCGCGAAAGAATTTGTGCCAAGCCTGTAGTAGGAATCTACGGCCTTCTTCGCTTTCAGCCTTTTTTAGCTCGGTAATCATGCTATTCATTTTCCGCCTCCAGCTCCGCTTCGGCCAACTCGAGACGTTCAGAAATCCGGTCTGCAAGTTCTTCTTGCGCAGCCCGACCATGTGTTGCGGGCCCTGGCAAGACACTAACCTGTCGTACCCCAGGAATCGTTGACAAATTTGTCTCCAGATCCCTGACATAGCCTGCAGCCTTCCACAGAAGCTGTGTCAACCTGTCGAGGTTGTTGTAGTTCATTTCAAACGAAATGGTCAACTGTTCGGTTCGCGTTCTCACTCTTGGCATAGTTCTTTCCTTTCTACTTTCTGACGAACTTCGTCCCAGGGTTGCAGCCTTCGTGGATTACCATTTCGAAGGCCTTATACGCTTTTCCTATTTTCTTATTTTCGAGATCTTCGCTTGATAGTGGCGTTTCTTCGTATAGCTTTACTTTTTCTCCAAGGTCAAAAGCCTCGCCGCATACCGGGCAGACTTCGTCAAGTAGTGGGTCATGCGCTTCGATCGTATAACTATCCTTTAGGCTAACCTTGTGGACAATTGCTGCGTAGTCGACCTGCGCTTCTATGTGCTGGATCTGTGACCAGAACCCCCCTATTGAAAAGAACTGTCCATATTGCTGTTTATAGACTTCGTCCCTTTCCTTGGACATCTTCCCAAGGCCCACTTCGCCCAAAACGTGTAGCACATTGACCCATGAACTGAGCTTGAGCTTTACGTAAACCTCGGGGTCATAGTCTTTATCCATTGTGGTTCTATCCGTGGTATGCGAGCCAGGCACGAATTAGATTCGCGACAACCTCAGACTCTTTGATTTGCTTCTTGTAACACACAGACCCGAATTCTTGCCGGAGTAATTTCGGTAGGCGGAACTGCGTACGCACTTTTTCTATCTGCTTTATTGTTTGTGATTTTCGCATGCTATCTCCTGTTGTATTAATCGAATCACAGCCTGCTTCTGCGTCTCTCCTTTGAGCTTACATAGGACTTGAAAGTCGCGGTGCAGCTCGGCGGGTAGGACAATATGATATAAAGCTGTGGTTCCTTCGTTTCCTTCTTCTTGACACTTACGCTCGTGGCTTGCGTGGGGTCCACAGCCCTTGATTTCTTTTCCGCAAAACTGACACGTCTTAACGGTTTCATGACTCCGCATTTATGTCTCCAAAAGTGCGGCCCTCAGAAGGTAAGGAGAAAGATTCGGGTGATTCGAAAAACCTCCCGAGGGCCTGGTCTTTCTTAACGGCTATCTGCAGTATATAGATAGCCGGGTATATGTCAAATCCTATTTAGATTAAAATTAGAAAAACCCCCCAGGCAACGCACCTGGGGGGCTGAGGTAAAGAAAAACAAGAACAACAACAACCGAATTTGCAATAAAATGGCCCTCCGGTGTACTCGAAGGGCCTTTGAAAAGAAGTGAAGAAAAATCTTATTTTTCATGTCTTGCATATCTGCCGGCGTGAATCATCTCGGGCAAGCAAGTAATCCACGCCGGCAGTTTAACCAGAGTTTTTCCTGTATTGGCCTTCAAGCCAGAAACCAAAGCAAACGCCTACGGTGAAGCACGACACACCAACGAAATACACCAACATGGTTATACCCCCAAAATGCCCGGGCCTGCAGGCTCGCAGTCATCCGGTGGTTCTGAAATGATTTGAATGCATAGCCCCATAAGGGCATGGGAAAACTGCAATGCACCTGCTACAGACATTCCTATTGACTTGGTTTCCTCCGATAATTCAATCGAAAGGATTCCATTTTCGGGGTTATACCGTAACTTGATCTGTGTCTGTGTTGGACGGTCGTCATTACCGCCTACGAATTCACCCGTGTGGTCAAAGATTCTATTTCTCATGTTTCTCCTGTACGTTCTCACAGTGATAGCAATACGCACCTTTGATTAAACTAAACCGCAACTCCATAACTGAAACGTTTGTCCCACAAAATGGACATACATATGCCCCTGTAATCTTCCCTGTTTCTTCTAAAAGAACCTTCTCCGGAACCGGAACATTGATCGTGTTGTACCCCTTGTTCCTAGCCTTTCTTGTCCCATACATTTTTTCCCACTTTCCTATATTTGCCTGTACCGCTCTTCGGAATGCAGTCCCGTCGTATAGGTTCGGGTGGTCTGGGGGCCTGAAATACAACAACCAGTCTGCCTGAAACGGCTTGACCGCCCACCCTGGAGACATTGTTTTATCTGAACTTAGTGTTTCTATCAAAATGTCTGGATAAAATATCCCCCGTATTTTCTCCTCGACTGATATCTCACCTTCAGGGGTTCCGAAAAGAAAAAGATCGATACCCTCTTTTTGAAACGGAAGATATATCGAATCTTCCAACCTCAATACCCTCTTTGCTTCAAAAACCTTCCGGTAGAAAAGATCTAATGCTTTTGTCAAACTTGGCCTTTGAGACCAATCCAACCGCTCCCGAAAATCCCATTCTGTCATGCCTCAAACCCCCAACGTTTCCAGCCCTTCCGTTCCTCTCTCGCAAACAATTCAATCCTTGGCCCTGGACTAAAGCTTTCTATGATCTCATACATTTCGACGGGCTTGCGTGAATGCTTTTGCTCTCGTTGCTTTTCAAAATATCCGGGAAGATCGTTACGCATGCGATCAAGCTTGCCCTTTGTTGCAAAAATTAGAACCTCGGTCTGATTTCTTAACCAGCGACCTGGCCCTATAATCATCTTGTTCCAAATAATTTCACCCTTCCATTCAAAGCCCCAAGCATCTAAAACTTCTTGCGGTGCGTAATCTCGGATCTTTGGCCACGTTGTCCACATCCACAAATGCGCCCCCTTTTTGAAAGCGATTTGACCTACTGGCAGACTACAAATATCTTCTATTGGCATTGTCGGATAATTCAAATGAGCACTACCCCGACCAGTTTTGTCACCATAGGCCCAAGGCGGATCGCAATATATACACTTGAACGTTCCAACAACCTTCTCCAAATTGTCGACAACCCCTGCCTTGGTTGTCCTTTCTTCCTGTTCTGCCTCCTCTTTTATTTTTTCAACTGCAATCTGCTTCGCCAGCTGGATCAAGCCCGAGCTTGTTGGTTCGCCTTTTTTCTTCCGTATTCCTTCCAGCCACTCAACAAACCTCTCCTCCGGCACCGTTGCCTCTCGTTGCCAACGGGAGGAGTCGGATTTCGTCTTAACTCCCATTTCTGCTAACGTAGGGGCGGTTTTTTTACCGGTAGCACGTTGCGACCGGTAAGATCCTTGCTCTGATTTCCCCCCTTTATTCAACTCCATACCCGCCAGCAGCGCACCAGCATACCTCTCCGCTTCAAGCTTGAATTGGGAGATATCGAACAGGATCTCCCATGAGGCGCCTTGCCGCGCAGCTAACCTGCGGACAGCTTCAGCTTTATCCTTTAACACTGATACACTCTTCAAGTCCTTTGTCTTCACCAGCTCTTTTTTCAATTCTGAAATACGAACTATTGCATTATCAGTCATTACTCACCTTTCTTTTCGCCCTTCGGGTTACTGCGGATGGCCAACGCACGATTTTCATTTTTCAACATTTTCCGTCCTTCTTCCGTTCTTTATTCAGCCGTTGCTGCAGCGCGTTCATTAATAAGCCTCCCACTTAAACGCTAAATCCGGCTTCTCCGGCGCCAACAGGTAAAGCTCTTCTCGTGCCCGGGTCATGCCGACGTACATCGTCCGTATTTTTGAGTCTTCAGCACTTTCGCCATCAAATTCATCCAAAGCCCCGCGCGTAGCAGCGTAGCTAAAGTCCGGGGCCAAAAAAACTACATCCGCCTCCCCTCCTTTTACACTATGGATAGTACCAACTATCAAACTCGGTTTGTCTAATAGGCGCTTTACGCCAAATTTCCGGCATACCTGGAAGACATACGAAAAGCTTTCCCGCCGGCTTTTGAGCATATTCTGGGCCAGCCAGTTGATGTCCATTGGTGGGTCGATCCCAATTACCTTTTCCCATTCTTCCTTAGAAATGATCTTTTCCTCAAGATCAGGATCCTTTGCCGCATGCTTCACCGTGCTTTTTGTTCCCCGCTTCAACTCGGCCCTTTTGGCGTCAAGCAACTCGATCCAGTCCCATGCAGACCCCCAAGTCTGTGGCAATGTATTCTCCCCGTAGACCTCCTTCGATCCGCGTAGAAAGTTCAAAATGCGCCTGGGGGCTGTTTTTAAGGGGTTCCACTCCCCAGCCGACGATCTAAACGGATTATGGTAAAGCTCCCCCTCAATCCGCAGTATCCGGATTAGCGGCCGGAGCATATAAGCGCATGTCGCTAATACCATCACCGTCTTCTTCCGATCGAGTGCGGCCCTGATCTCCCGGTGTAGTTCCTGTGCGGCATTCAACCGGAAATCCAATTCCTTACACAAGCCTTCCCCCTCACGATTCTCGAAGACTTTTTCTTGACGCTTCGACAACCCGGGCAAGATAGCTTCCGCCCGCTCTTTGATAACCAGGGGCAGTCGCCAGCTTTTTTTAAGGAATATACATCGATCCTCCGGTATAGGGGGTTCTAAAAAAGCATCTGGGCTTGCCCCTTTAAACCCGTAAATAGCCTGATCATCATCCCCGGCAAGAACAATCTGCTCCATACTTCGTCCCCACTTGCGGACAAGGGCCAGCTCAAGGGGGGCAAAGTCCTGTACTTCGTCAAAAAAGCCGATTCTTACGTCAAATGGCAAGTCCCGCTCTAGATATGCATGTCCTATCATGTCGCAGAAATCCATAAGACCATGTTCTTTTTTGAACTTGTCCCAACACTCTGCAAAATGTGCTATCTCAAAGCCCTCCGGCCCCCAGTCACGACGAGAGAGAATTTTAGACCTTACACAGTTATAGGCCCTTAAAAGCTGATCCCCCAGCGTTGCCCCACTTTCTTTCGTCAGCCCGTGAGGGTCGTCAATTGTCACCCCCTGCCCAGATAATTGGTAAACATCATGTCGTTCATTCCAGGCCTTAAGCCACTTGGGGCTTTCCGCAATTTCGGGTCGGTCCAAGGCCCGGTAGGCAAAAGCGTGTAGCGTCCCAACGTGGCTGGGTTCAATGGGAAGATTACGGCCAACAAGTTCATGGGCAGCCGCACGAGTGAAGCTTGCGACCATGATGGCATCGGAGCCATATTTCTTTGCGGCGTTGGCAATTTGGCGTGACAGCCAAGTTGTTTTACCTGTCCCCGGTGGACCAAAGCACCTATATTCTAGCGGATTATCTGAACGTTCTGTCACTGAACTTCTCCAAAAACGCCTCTATCTGTAGCACGTTTGTTAACGGTTTATTCATAAACAGCGGATTCTGTGACACCGGTTACACCTGTGTGACACCACAGTGACACCTAAATTTTGTCGTAAAGGTAGTGGTTTGTATAGACTTATGAAATCTGTGACAGCGTGACGCCTCAACTTTTGAACTTTTTTAAAAAAAACGTTTTGAAAATTCCCTATATATAAGGGATGAAATGTCACTGGTTCGCCTCCGCCTCCATCCGTTCAAACTCCCCGTCGGAGATTTCGCCACTCCGTGTCAACGCAAAGTGATGCTCCGGGATACACCAGTATCGCTGCTGAAATCGCCCGCCCTTCTTGTCCCGGCCGCTCAATGTCTTCTTAAAAACAGCGCTATCCAGCTGAAGCAACTTAGCCGCAAGCTCCCGGTCCGATATAACTATTCCCTGGTTAACCCGGAGGTGTTCTTTCAGTAATGACAACCTGATCCACACACCGCCGTTGTAACGCAAAACGCAACGTGACCCTATACCTGACTGCCACCCACCCTCATCATCGTCGGAGACTAGCCGATAGCGGACGATATAGCGCTCTATCCAATCCACCACTTCCCGGGCCGGGTCATCGTCCTGTGCCGGTATCCGGATTGCGTACAGTTGACACCATACATTGTCCCAGTTTGGCCCCTTCTTTACCGACGAGTCCAGGCTTCCCGGGAAGCCGTATTTTTGTAGATTATGGCCAGCCAGCGCTATTTCGAACTTGCTGGCGACCTTGCATATCTCGGTTTTCCCAATGGCCACCCGTTTCCCGTCAGGCATGACAAACCAGTGAAACCCAAGTTCTTGGCTGACAATGAAGTCCTGGAAGTCTAGCTTTAGGATCTTCCGGAGCCAGGCTTTCTTTTTCTCCTTCGTGTCCCCGGATTCGGTATCTTGGATCTTCTGAATCACTACTTTTTCCTCCTTGTCCCGCAAACGGTATGCAGAAGTTACCTTCCTGGCCATATATTCAACGTCCAGGGCCTTTTCAACCGGCCCATTCATTTCCCGCAGGAACTCATAGGCCATACGACACCCCATTTTTATGCGAAAAGCGGGGTCATTGACTTCTTCCGCCTCGACCAGGTTCTTTACGCACCAGATCAAAAGCGAGTTTAAATAAAGGTTGTGATCGCCGGCGAAGTCCCTTTCCCGGCGCATTTTCCATATCCGTTTGAGCCCGGGGTATCCATTCAACTTGTCCTTCACCCACTCGGGATCGATCAGCTTTGCCGTAGGGTCCGCCCTAACGTCGCCTGTAATCTCCTTGACCTCCGCCTCGACTATAGTCTTGATTTCGTCGTCCGGCGGTTCTCCGAAGCCCTCAGCCCCGCATTTGATAGCCGCTGCTTTCCAGTCCCCGTTAAATTCCACCAAAACCCGTAGGGCAAACAGGCTATAGCAGCAATCGGACTTGAAAGGATGCCAGTTGGTAGTAAACACATATAGATAGGCGCCAAGCTCCCCTTCGCAAAACCCCAGCGTTGCGGACCCGGCGCCGGTGTCTTTCCCGGGGCGCCGCCATATTTCTTTCTTGGGTGACGCGTGGATTTGTTCCGCACCCGCCAATTTCAATAATCTTGTCCACTCGGACCAGTCCCCCCGTCGACAATAGTCCGTTCCCGGCCGTTGATCGGCTTCGGATATTGTCTTGGGGACACCCTGGATCTTTTCCGGTTCGCTGTACGTGTTGAAGTATTTACAAACGTCAAGCAATTCGTCCAGCGTCTTTCGGTCGATTTCCGGCGCCTCCCAGATATCCCCGCCGGAGGTATGAAAGTATTGTTTCCCTGACGGGTGGCAATGCCCCGGAGACCCGGGAAGTAGGTTGTATCCCCCGTCGCCCCGGAACTCGATCATTGTCTTAAACGGCGCCGCCTTCACCCCTTTTTCGTCCGGGGGGCTATTGGGGTCATAGTCGGGATTTGGTTGCTTGGCGATAATCGTTCGTTGTAGCACTTCTTCGGTGAACTTGAAGTAAAGGTGATTTCCCCGTGGCGTATCGACGCAGGGCGCGTCAAGTAGTGGTTCTAAGGCTTCGTTATGTTGTGCCATTTGGAGAAATTCCCCGAAGATCTTTCTATCTTCAAAGTCTAACGCGTAAATGTTGCCGGAGACGGGGCCAAGTATGGCCCCGAAACCGGCCGTTGGGTGATCGCGACCCCACCACTGACCCGCCTCCTCTGCTGTGGGAACCCGTGTCTGATACTGTCCCCACTGTGGGATCGCTGGGCGTTTTTCCGGTCCTATTGGGATTACGGAAAGGCCGCCGCTTAAATAGACCAGCGCTTCTTTCAACATTTTCCTATTCACCTTCTTAGATTTCCTGGGGGCCGAAGCCCCCAGGCCTCCTCACCGGCTTTACCTGTTACGCGCTGGCTTCTTCTCCGTTCTTCTCTACTTTCTTCTCAATCATTGCCCGGAAGGCTTTGGCGTAGGGCCTTACGCGTTCAGCCTCAACGGGGGCAAGGTCACGTACGATATTAGGGACAGCCCGACCATAGGGTTGCCCAGCTGCGTTTTTATCCGGCACGACACGCCAGGCAACCAGCACGTCATAGAACATGCGGGCCCTGGGTGGCTTAACGCTGGTATTGAACTTTGCAGTAATCCCTGACAGTCGGTCATTGGCGACCTTTATGCTAGTGGGCGGAAGAAGAAGAACCTTTGGCAAGGAATACTCTAACGGCAAAAAGAACACCGCCAGCATTTGCTTACATGCTTGCCCCTCACCCTTCTCAGCAGACTTGAATTGGGCGTATGGGCACGTGAAACAGTCGTGGGGTTTTTCTTCGTCGTCTTCCCAGCGTACGCCGTACCCTTTCTCGCTGTCGTTGCTTGCACAAGACGGCGGTTTGCCTGTCGGGTCAGCCGTTGGCCACCACGCACGTACAGGCCGACGATCGATAACAATGCCGACAAGGTCTTCGGTAGGGTCTTCGCCATCCATTTCCCAGAACTTACTGCCACCTGTAGGGACGCGGATTTGTCCAAGTTCCTGAATCCCGGGTTTTGTATCGCCATAGGTTAAGCGAAGCACATCCAGCATTTCTTCAGGATCTGCCTGCACCAACATGATTGGTGAATCCTCGACCTTCATGGGTAACCCAGGCTTTCCTTCATTCTTCTGGGGGGTTAATTCTACCTTCGTGATTTCTTCCGTTTTGACTTCATTTGCTTTTGCCATGTTATTCTCCTGTTTTCGTTACCGTTGCGCTACCAGCATTCATTACAACAACCTGTGTCCTTGTGGACACCTTTACCAACTCGCGAACCTCGTCCGGCAGAAAAGTTGCCGGCCCGTTGTCCGGGATTCCAAACTCCGCTTCCTGTTCGCGGATCCATTCCTTAAGCCCGGCTGTTGAATATGTCTCCGCGACGTAGTCTTCAAACTTGTGATTCTTCAACACCTGACACAATAGCGGCATGGGCACGCCTGCACGCTTTGAGCAGAAGACATCGCGGCGTTGAACCAGGGTTGCTCCGTTGGCAAGTGCGATATTCTTCAGGCCATTGTCTTGCATGTCTTGAATAATGGGTTCGTGTAGTTTCTCGATCTGCTTCTTTACCTCCTTCAGTTTTTCTTCTAACTTTTTCTTTTCCTGCGCCAACACTACCAGCCGGTTGACTAAATGCATACGTAAACTCATAGGCGATTCCTTTCTGTTACGGACGTTCCCACCCCTTGGGCTTTTCGGCGAACCATGACGCTATTTCTTGCTCTAAGTCCGATACCCTGATCTTGAATATCTTGGCAAGCTCGCGGACGTTTCTAATTAGAGGCTTCTTATACCCACGTTCCCAATTGTAGATACTTGCAACACTTACACCTAATTTCCAAGATAATTCTATCTGTGTAAGGACAAGCCGATTCAGTCGATACAACCTAATCGGATTGTTTGTCAGCCAATGCTCCGTCTTGGAATTCCTTCTCACCGTTTTCGGCATTCTCTCTGACCTCTTTCAAAATGGTTTCTATCACGTTTTCTTTTCGTTCCAGCGCCCGATATATCTTCTTGTCAATTGTTCCTTGTGCCACAAGGTGTATATACACAACCGTGTCGCGTGTTTGTCCCGGGCGCAATAACCGCCTTTGGCTTTGGTCATAGGTGCCGGGGACGGTGTTTAGCGAGTAGTAGATTGCATATTTTGCGCGTGTCATATCGACACCTTCTTTACCCGAATCGATCTGTGCGACAAGCACTTCGCCACCTTTAGCGTTTTGCCACTTCGCCAGCTCGTCTTTCTTCCCACTTAATTCAAACACCTCGCGCCCTGTGGTTTTCGCTGCGGTATTCCCCCAACACGAAATAGCCGCCCTTTTAGCGGCGGTCATGTCTGGCTCAAAAACCGTAAACACTACAACCGGTTCGTCAGCCGGCAAGTCTGCCAAACGTTCACGCAGTGCTTCTTCCTTTTCGTGACCTAGGCGCGTGACTTCTTTTGTGTCAGGGTTCCTAATAAACCCACCGGTGATCTCCTGCAGCTTGTGGACCTTGACCATACCGTTGGCCGCAGTAATCCCCTCGTCATTTTTTACCCAGACAACAAAATCTCTTTCCATTGAATCGTATTGAGACTGTGTCGCCCTGTCTAGTATGACGGGGTGATAAATGTACTGTGCATCCGGTAGGTCTAAAACATCCTCGGTCCGTATCTGTAAAGCGAACTCCGACATTTCGCGCGAAAGATCTTTTTCGCTTCGCCAGCCAACGATTTGCTTGTCGACAAAGCCTCCCATAATGCAGTACCTGTTGCGAAAACGCGAGAACGCAGAACCCCACAAAGACGCGTCGAGAAATCTTCCCTGTGCGAATATGTCGGAGGGGTCGTTTGGCATAGGGGTACCGGTAAGGCCTAACCGGTGGGGAATGGTTTGCCCCAGCTTCCAGAAGAACTCGGAGTCTGTACCACGAGGGGCTTTTATCCGGTGGCACTCATCTAAAATCAAAGCATCCCACTCTATCGCTTTGATTGCATTCTTAAGGTGATGCCTGCGCGTGCCTTCGTAGTTGGTGATAACAACTAAAGGTGTATTAGGCAGTTGTCTTTTGGCGGCGCCCAGCAGTTTCTTTGCGCGTTTCGCTGTTGTCTCCCGTTTGGGATATAGTGGTACAACTTGGAACGGTATAGCTGCATGCTTTTCTATCTGGTAGGGCCACACTGCGACAACCTTCGCCGGGCATATAATCAGAGTGCGCTTAAATTGGTAATTCGATATCAGGTCTATAGTTATACGACTTTTACCCGCACCCATTCCTAACGCTAAAAGGGCCCCGCCGCCAACCCGGTCACTTGCCAGCCCGCCGAATTTTTCAACCGCAAACCAGAACGCCTTTTTCTGGTGTTCCCATGGCGGCGGGGATTTGTAAAGAGGAATATCCTGTACTTGAAACTTCACCGATGGTTCACCGACGAAGAGATACCTTATTCGCTTATCGGGTAATTCTAAAGAAGGGTATCTTAGACTTGTAAAGACTTCTATGATCTTGCGTGCACTTCGGTATGTTGCGGGAAAGGTCCAGAACTTTTTCTTAGCGTTCCATGCGTATCCGTTGATCGTTTTGACTTGGATAACCGCTTCTTCGCTATAGGGAAAAGAAACGGCAAGCCTCCCACGATACCAGGTAACTGAAACCATTAGTTCCGCCTCTCAATCAGTCGGTTAGATAGGCGGGATTTTAGCAAGGGGTCAAGATAGAGTCAAGATTAAAATCTCGGATGTTCTCGAATTTTTTTGATGAAGTCTTTTGCTTCTTCAAGGGAGTGCACTACTGCGTAATAGGCGCCAGTTTTTTCGATTTCCATCCGTCGCGCAAGCTGTAATGGCGTCAGCTTTTTTCCCGGTTGCTTTATTTCCATATAAAAGGCAAAACGTCGAACGTTGCCCACTATATCTGGTAGCCCACGTAGTTGGTAGGGGCTACCGTGCACCTTGAAAAAGAAGACATCAAGACAGGGCTGTTGCTTCAACCATGCCTTAATTTTGTTTTCTATTGTTTTTTCTTTCACAAGATTTCGGGGATTTGTTCGTGTGTAATTTCGTTAAACGGAGAACCCTTCCAGAAAGAATTCACCAAATAAATTTCTTGTGGCCATCCATTACGGCGGTTCTTAATGGATGTTCGTGCCTGATTCATCTTCCCCCGCAACACCCGTGGCGGTGTTCCCTTCCAGTGCCACTCCTTAGCATAGTAAACCGGTCGGTGTATTGCACGGCATGGCGACGGCATAGGTTCTTTGCGGTT
>Ga0180438_10000357_pt1 | contig 90665 bp, 76 predicted proteins | sample SS_ome_12_FD_132455 | JGI IMG/M metagenome (GOLD analysis project Ga0180438, IMG submission 132455) | Hypersaline lake sediment archaeal communities from the Salton Sea, California, USA - SS_3_D_2 metaG | ecosystem: Environmental > Aquatic > Non-marine Saline and Alkaline > Hypersaline >... | reverse complement strand
GCCGCAGCAAAGCGCCCGGTCACGACAACGTGGCATCTCGACCACTTCACAGCCGGTGGCCTCAATCACCCGCCGTGGCGCGTCGTACACGCCGTTGTAGCGACCCAGATAGCACGGGTCGTGATAGGTGACTTTGTAGCCGAGTCGCTTGCTGAAGGTGAGCTGGCCGGAAGCGATCAACTGGTCCAACAATTCGCTGTAGTGCAGCACCGGCGGGCCAGGGTTGCCGTTGGCGGGGTACTCGTTTTTGAGCGCGTTGTACGTGTGCGGGTCAGTCGTGACGATGGTCCCGTGTGTGCTCTTGCCCATCGCTGCCGAGTTGTCCATGACCAACATCTCGAACAAACCCTCTTCGCCCACGCGACGCACGTCGTTGCCCGCGTTGCGCTCCCCGTCGTACATGATGCCGAAGTCCAGGCCAGCCCTTTGGAAGACTTCAGCCGTCTTTTGAGTGATGTCTGTCAGCGTGGGGCTGTACGAGGCGTAGTCGCCGACGAACCACAGGACCTCCACGGCCTCTTTTCGCGAGTCTTTGACCTTGGGCTCGACCCCACGGGTCCACTTGGCGCGCGCCCGCTCGGACTGGCCGAACGAGTTGCCGTAGCGACCCAGGTTGTCCAACGCATCCTGGAGCATCTCGTCCATGCGCCCCTCGATGATGAGGTGGCGGCGCATGTCCACGATGGGCGTGACGTGCTCGATGAACAGCGGACACTCCTGGTCGCAAGCGAGGCACGTGGTGCAGGCCCACAATGCCTCGTCAGCGATCACGCTGCCTACCAACGGTCTCTCCAGGGCTGGCGACGCGGCTCCGTCAGAGGGCCGGGTTCCCAGGGCCTGGCCTCGCTCCATCAGATTGTCACGCAGGTTCATCATCAGCAGCTTGGGCGACAGCGCCAGCCCACTAGAGTAGGCCGGGCACACGTCCTGGCAGCGCCCGCACTCTGTGCAGGTGTAGAAGTCGAGCATCTGCCGCCAGCCAAACCGCTCGACCACGCTCACGCCAACGTCGCCGTTGAACTCTGGAGCCGGGGGCAACCGACCAGGGGGTTCCAGGTTGCGCAGGAAGACGGCGGGGATCGACGTGACCACGTGGAAGTGCTTGCCGCCCGGCAGTTCGGTCAGGAAGACAAACACCACCCCCAGGTGAATCCAGTAAGCGACTTCCTCGATGACCCTCTGGGTCCCCGCCTCCAACCCGGCGAAGATTGACCCGACGGCGGTTGAGATCGGACGCCAGGCTGGAAGGGGATCTGTCCCCAAGTTGACGCGGACGCCATTTATCACCAGCAAGCTGAGCATGATGGTGAAAATGAACGACAGGACCATCACGCCCTGGCTCTTGTGGCTGCCTTGGTAGCGCTCAGGATCGACGACCACACGCACGTACAGATTGTGGACGATAGATATCGCCACCAGCACGGCCAACAAGTCCTGAACCAAGGCCAGGGGGCCAAATCGTCCGATGAGCGGGAGCACGAAGTGGGGATTGGCAAAAGCCGCCAGCCCTTCCGCAATGGCTTGCAGAATGGTCAGCGAGAGAACCACGAAGCCCCAGAAGATGAAGAAATGGGCGGTGCCCGGCATCAGAACACGGAACAACCGCCCCTGTGCTCCGACGAAGACGATCACGCTCCTGACCCGTTCGCCCCATTGCCCGAAGGGTCGGCTGGATTGGCCGCGTCGCAGGTTGACCCACAGCAATTGGTAGACGCGCAGGCCAAAGAACCCACCCGCAACCAACAAGCCGAGTAGAACTACGATGGACTTGATCGCTGGGTAGGACATGACTTTACCCACCCTTGGCCTGTCGCACTCGTTCGGTAAGCGCCGGGATCAGATCGAGCACGTCAACCTCTGCTCCATACTTCGCCACGTCGAAGATCGGTGCGGCGGGGTCAGTGTTGATCGCGATGATTGTCTCGCTCTCAGCCATGCCTTCGGCGTGCTCTGGGGCACCGCTGATGCCCAGGGCCAGATAGACCGTGGGCTTGACCGCCTTGCCGGACTTGCCGACCATCCGTGTCGTCGGCAGCCAGCCCTGGTCCACCACCGGACGCGATGCGCACACCACGCCTCCCAGTGCCTCGGCCAATTCTTCGGCAAGTTCCAGGTTGTCCTCGCGCTGGATGCCCCGCCCGACGGCGATCAGAAGCGATTCTTTGGAAATATCCACGTCACCAGCTTCTGGCTCGATGTACTCCTTCAGCGTGACGCGCAGTTGCTCCAGGCTGGGAAGCAGTTCCTGGGCCACCTGGGGGGGAGTGGCGCTTTGGCCCTCCTCCGGCTTGAAGCCGCCGGGCACCACCGTCACCAGCGCGGTTGCCTCGGGTAAATCGCCTTCGGCCATGAGCTTGCCACCGCAAATCTGGCTGACGAATTTCGGCGCACCGTCTCCGGCGCGGAAGCTCTGGCACTGGCTGACCAGTGGTAGTTCCAGCCGGGCGGAAAGCCCACTGGCGACGTCCATGCCAACCGACGTGTGCCCCAGCAGAACCACCCGTGGGGCCTTCTCCTTGATAAGCTCGGCCAGCGCCCCCTGATAGGCATCTGAGGTGAATTCGCTCAGTGCCGGGTGCTCCACGTACAGCACGCTGTCGGCAGCCAGATCGGAAGCCATCTTTTGGGCCTCGTGACCAAGGAGTACGGCCACAACGTCGCCGCCTGTCTCGTCAGCCACCTTGCGCGCCGCCGCCAGCATGACGTAGGAGATGTCCATCACCCGCCCTTGCAGGTGTTCGATGACAACAAAGATATCCTGGCTCATTGATGCCTCCCTGTTACACCACGCCTAGTTCTTTGAAGATCTCGATGAGTCTGGTTGCGACCTTGTCTTCGTCGCCATCGATCATCTCTGCCCGTTCGCCGACTTCCGGCTGAGACATGCGGCTGACGGTCGGTCCGCCGCTGGGGTCCAACTCCTCTACCGCATGCTCCACGATCCCACCGATCTTCATCGCCTGACTGGTTTTGCTGATGGCGACGTAACGCGGTGGTTGTTCTGCGGCCTGGATACCCAGCACCGCCGGCAGCGTCACCTCCATCTCGGCGATCAGCCCACCAGGGTACTCCTTGCGCACAGTAGCCTTGCCGTCCGTCAGCGTCACGCCGGAAACGTACCCGACGTAGGGCATCTCCAGGTACTCGGCCAGCAGCGGCCCCAGCGACCCGTCCAGGTCGTCGTGGGCCTGCACGCCGGTGAGCACCAGATCAGGCTTGAGTTCTTTTTCTTTCACGGCGCGCGCGAAAACACGCGCCAGCGCGTGGTTGTTCACCGCGTCTTCGAAGTCGCCGGTCAGCTTGATCGGCTGGTCGGCTCCCTTGGCAACCGCCGTGTAGAGAATGCGCTCGGCATCCTCGACGTCGGGGATCATGACCGTCACCGTGGCCTCGCCGCGCTCTTTGAGGAGGATGGCTTGCTCGATGGCGTGATCGTCCGACTCGTTGAGCGCCATGCGCATAAAGGTCATATCCAAAGCGTTGCCGTCGCCGGTGATTTCGAGTTCGTCGACCAGATCGGGCACGACTTTGACGGGCACTACGATGTTCATTGCCTCACTCCTCACCCATGGCTTCGGCCAACAACTCGGCGATGTCCTTGACGATCAGCCGCCCTGCTCCCTCGACCATCTTGGCGGCGTCTTCGAAGCGCGGCGCTTCGTACGGGCAGGCCACGGCCAGGATTTGCACGTCGCGCCTGCCAACCGGTTCTTGGCCCGGCTTCTTCTTGCGCGCTTTCTCGATCTCGCGCTTGGTGGGCAGTGCCGTTCTGAATTCTCCATCCGCACCGGAGGCGGAGACTGCCTCTCGGACACGCCACTCGGACAGACGGACGTGGGCCTTTTCCCACTGGAAGCCGTCCAGCCACATGCCGCCGCCACCACCGCCGCAGCACAGGCTGCTCTCGTGACTGTGCGACATCTCCACCAGCTCCACACCGGGAATCGCTTTCAGTAGCGCACGAGGCTCTTCGTAGATGCCATTGACCCGGCCCAGATAACAGGGATCGTGGAAGGTGATCGTGGCGCTCAGCTCCTCGGTCAGCAGGGGCTGTAACTCGTCGAGCCGCTCGGCCAGGTACTGGGTATAGTGCCGTACCGGGTAGGAGATACCCAAGGCCGGGTATTCGTTCTTGAGCGAGTTGAAGGCGTGCGGGTCGGTGGTGACGATCTCGTTGAAATCATACTTGGCGAAGGCTCTGGCGTTCTTCTCGGCCAGCATCTCGAACAGCCCGTGCTCCCCCGCCATGCGTTGCGAGTCGCCGTCGGTGACCTCCTCAGGCCCCAGGATGCCGAAGTCCACACCCAGAGCGTGAAACACCTTCGCCAGCGCCTTGGTGACTAACTGGACGCGGGGGTGGTAGGAGGGGTAGTCGCCGACGAACCACAGGACATCCACGGGCCGTTTGGCTTTTGCCATGATGGGGATTTCGGGTTCGATGCCCTTGGTCCAGTCGGCCCGCTTGCGCGGCGACTCGCCCAGGGGGTTGTCGTAGCGCCCGGAGTTTTCCAGGGCGTCCTGAAGCTCTGCCGGGACGTTGCCGGTCAGGAGCAGTTCTTCCTTGACGCGGGTCATCAGGCCAGCGGCTATAGGAATCTTTTGCGGGCAGACTTCGGTGCAGGCGTAGCAGGCCACGCACATCCAGGCCGAGTCGGTTTTCAGCACCTCCTCAAACATGTCCGCGCGTATGGCGGCAATCATCCTGCGTGGGGGGAATTCCATCAGGTACCCAAACGGGCAGACCCCGCTGCACGACGCGCAGTGCAGACAGGTCAGAAACCTGTCGCCATCCACAAACTCACGCAGGCTTTTGAGAAACGTATCACTCACGGTAGGGCTTTCGGGGACTTTGGTTACCATCATGACGCCTCCTATGCGTCTTTCCATTTCCGAAATGTGCTCGCGCAGCCCAAGTGGGGCCATCACCTCGCAATCTGGCCCCCACCCACGGATCCACGGCACGAGTTCGACTACGTCTATCACCTGGGCGGACCACTCGACGCCGCCGCCAGGCAACTCCTGGATTTGCTGAGAGGGAAGCCAGACGGTTTCCCGCACACGGCGCGCCACAACCGGGTCGTCAAAGCGCAACCGCACCTCCACCAATTCATCTCGGTACCACGGCCCCCACACCTGACGCAGTAGTTCGTCTGCGTCGACGTCTTGCGGGCGCTCGAACCGCAAGCTGGTCAGCATGGCCTTTTCGATGCGCTCGACCTTGAAGGTCCGCATGGCGTTGTGTGTCAGGCTGTGGGCGATGAGGTATACGCCTTCGCTCAGGACGGCTGGCTCGAACAGATAAGGTTGCACTTCGTAATCGTAGGGGCGCGGGCCGAGTAACTCCTGGTAGGTGATGCGAACGGTGATGCGATCCATCCAGGCCCGGACAAGGGTTTCCCAAGTCTGCGCGCGTTCAGGGTCCGCAGGCTGACCGTCTTGCATCGCTTTAATGGACTCGGCCAGTTGTACGGCGTCGGGGTGTCTCAGCGCGAGCGCCACCTTCTCCAAGGCCAGGCGCATCATCGGGGGCACGTGGGACCGGCGGCGGACCATGCGCCGCATGGCCAGATAGAGCATCAGCGACTCACCGGCACTCAATCTGACGCTGGAGAGGTAATCCTTGGGGTCAATCAAGTAGCGGCTGTCGAATTGCTGCACTGGCGCTTCCAGACTCAGTTCGGTCAGGTCGCGCCAGACAGTGGTGCGGTGAACACCAAGCCTGTCGGCAAGCTCCTTGACGGTGTATCCCTCAGATGTGCTGAGCAACAGTTCCTCGATGCGCTGCAAGCGAGCAACCCGGCTCATGCCCCGACCCATGACCAACTCTCTTTACCAGTGGGCGCGCGTCAGCCCACGGCCATCATTGCTAAGACAAGAGCGTTGCAGGTTCCGCGACAGCGCTGGCGTGCTGTGGCGGTGGGCTTTCAGTTGTAAGTTGCACAAGGAGCATTTGTGAAGTAGAGTACAAAGGCACGGAGATCCTTGTGCGATTTGATGTGCAATGCCTCAGCGAGATACCAGCTCGCTGGGGCATATTTGTTGCTAAAGATTGTCTGATACTGCCTCACCTTGAGGATAGCAGCAGGCTGTTGCAGGTATTGCAACAGCGCCCGGCGATTCTCCTTAGAGACAGAATCTCATAACTATTCGTTAACGCAATAGTCTGATCCTGCCGTTGCTACCGTATTGCCAGCGAGGCTAACGAAACCTGCCCGTTGGGGGGAAGTGCGAGGCGGTGAGAGGAATGGTCGACGAGGCAAAATGGATACTGGAGAGACACGTCGGGCCTCACCCGGGCTTTGGGGTTTGCGCAATGACTGACCCAGGCTTCGAAGAAGAGCGCGTTTTTCCGAGAAGCTGCCAACAAATGGTCCCCTTATTATAGGCCAATATTCGTATGAGCGGTAGTGCAGATCACATCGACCCGTTAGGGCCAGCATTGGCGGAGGTCTTGTTGCAATACCTGCAACACGTCGATGATATGGTGAGGGCGGGTGCAATGTAGCACGCCCATTCTGAGACGGAGGGTAGTAGATCGGTCAGGGTTGGGGCCACCGTGAGCAACTCTCGCCTCTCCCCTGTCCTCACTCTGGCCCTCGAGGCCGCGAGCGCCATGATTGACCTAACGAGACTTCAGGCATTCCTCCACGCGGCAGAGAACCTGAACTTCTCTGAGGCCGCAAGGCACCTGCACCTTGCGCAGCCAACCATCAGCCATCACATCAAAACGCTTGAGACAGAGCTAGGCGTGGAGTTGTTCATTCGATCCGGGCCTAACCTCAGGCTGACCGAAGAGGGTCGCTTGCTGCTTCCCTGGGCGCGTAGGCTGGTCCGCCAGGCCATCCAGATGCGTCAGATGATGGACTCCCTACAGCAAGAGATTGCTGGGCATCTGAGGATTGCGTGCAGCACGACGACGGGAAAGTATATTCTGCCCCAATTCGCTGCCCGTTTTCACGCCCGACATCCCTACGTCAGAGTCTCGGTCCTGAACTGTTTGCCGGATCAGGTCGTCTCATGCCTTGTGGAAGAGGCCGCCAACCTGGGCGTCGTCAGTTACGAGGCCTGTGAGGGCGAACTTGAGTGCCAGGAATTCTTTCTGGACCCGATCGTATTGATCGCCCCGGTTGGCCATCGCTGGTCTGCGCGGCAATGCATTGAACCCGCAGAACTGCTGGAAGCCCCGTTCATTGTGCGCGAGTCCACTGCCGGGACCCGGCGGGTAATGCTTGCCCAACTCGGCAAACATGGCATTTCTCTCGACGATATGAACGTCATTCTAGAGGTCGGCAACGCCGAAGCGATTGTCAAAACCGTCGAGACCGGGCATGGCGTGTCGTTCGTTTCCCGGCTCGCGGCGGGCTGGGCGCTCAGACAAGGGGCCGTGGTAGAAGTGCCTGTGGCAGGAATTGACTTGCGACGAAAGCTCTTCATGATTCGCCAGAACATTGTGAAGCCCAGCCGTGCAGCGGATGTGTTCTGGAGTTTCATTCACGATCCGGCCAACATGGACTTGTTGCGCCTGGCTGAGGGGGTGACAGTACCCATGAGATAGCTCCAAGGCCAGAGGTGCAACAATGGGATGTAAAAATGCCACCCACAAGCGGGTGGCATTTTCTCTAGACGAACGAATCGATTGGCCTGCTGATACCCACCAACGTCGCTCCGTGCGCTACGCATCCCCAGGCATCGGCAGCGCCCGCTTGTCGCGGCGTTTGGGCTTCTTTGGCTCCTCCTCGACCTGGCCGATCTTCGCCAGCGCTCTGGCTGCCGAGACCATCTCACTCCCGATGCCGACCTCCCTGGATTTTAGGCCAAAAGCAAGGCCCATTAGCTGTGTGAAGAACAGAACCGGCATATCATATCCGGTGCCGAAGTGGCGGTTGACGTTGTTTTGATAGGCATCCAGGTTAAGCTGGCACATCGGGCACAACGTCACGATCATGTCGGCCCGGTATTCGTCGGCGTTGTGCAGCAGGCGGCGCAAGAGTTCGTAGGCCACGTCCTCGCTGATCTGGGTCATGTGGCCCCCACAGCAGTGGGCTTTGAGCGGGAAGTCGACAACCGTCGCGCCGAGCGCGCTGAGCAGGTTGTCGAGCGAGGTCGGGTACTCAGGATTGTCGAACCCGTCGTCGGGCCGCACGATCATGCAGCCGTAGTAAGGCGCGACGCGCAGACCGGTCAGGGGCTGGGTGACCCTCTCAGCTATGGCCTCGTGCCCCACGTCGTTGACCATCACATCCAGCAGGTGGCGTACCGTCAGCGATTCTGGTTCGTAGCCAAGGTCGCCCGCAGCCAACGCCCGGTTAACCCTGTCGCCCAACTCAGGATGCTTGCCCATATTCTTGTCGGTCTTCTTCAGATTCAGGAAGCACGCGCTGCACGGCGCTACGAGTGCATCAGAGTCCATCTGCTCGGCCAGCGCAAGGTTCCGGGCCACGAGACTGTATGCTGGCAAGGCGTTGATCGAGAAGTACTCGGTTGCGCCGCAGCAGTTCCAGTCATCGATTTCCTCGAAGCTCAGGCCCAGCACCTCGGCCACGGCCAGCATCGACTTTTCATATGCGATTGAAGAACTCTTGGCCGAGCAGCCGGGATAGTAACTGTAGTGATTGTTGGATTGGGACATTTCACATCTCCTGTGCGGCGATTCGCTTGGCCTCGTTCAAGATGGACGTCAACTGGTCCACGTTCCGGATGCGCTCCGGCGTGATGGATAGCCTTCCTTTTTGGATCAGCCGCAGGCCCAGCGTGCTCTTGCCAATGGTGCTGCCCAGCGGCTTGTGTGTCAGATGGTAGCGGGTCGCCAGGCCGAGTTCGTAGCTGCGCCCGTATTGCTCGACGTAGCCGATGAAGCTGTTCGACCAGTCGGGTGCGTCCCGATCCTCATATAGCCCTTCGGCTACTGCCATTTGCTTCAGGGAGTACATGATGTCGGTGATGGGGATTTCCTGGGGGCAGCGCACCGTGCAGTAGTAGCACGACACGCAGTACCAGGGCGTATTGCTGCGCAGCACGTCGTCGCGCATGTCGGCGTTGACCATGGCGAATAGCTGCCTGGGTGTGTGCTGCATGTCGTCCGCTGATGGGCACGATCCACCGCAGGTACCGCATTGGAGACAGCTCCGCAGCGTCTCGCCGCCGGGTGTAGCTTCCATCACACGGCGCGAGAAGCCAGGCGTGGTAACGATCATGCCGGGCAACGTTGCCGTCATTTCTTCCATTGTTTCACCTTTCACAGAAGTGCTAGATACTTCAGGGTAACTGGGGTCAGGGGATGTCGGGTGATGTTCTTGCAATGAATTGGCTTGATCCCCGCTCCGCAAATTGTCTCCGTTGCACCAACTCTGCAGTGGGCAACGGTCTAAAAGCCCATTCGATTTGAGCCGGTAGTAGACTGTGCTTCCTTCTCTTCGCGAGGCCAGAATTCCCTTGTCTTTCATCAGACGGAGATGCTGAGACGTGTTTGGTAGAGAGGCCCCTACTGTGGAAGCGATTTCGGTTACCGGCATCTCCTGACGGGTGAGGGCCCACAAGATCAACACCCGGGTGGTATTTCCGAGCGCTTTGCATAGCTCTGCTTGACTTTCTGCCAGCTCCAGGATTTCGGCTTCCATGCTAGATGACCGGAGTCCGCGAAGATGTAGATCAGTGATTTCCTGAATTGCTAAATCAATTAAGTGTTTGATATCTTGACTATATGCCAGGGACGTGAGTTTGGAAGTGTCAATCGGCACAAACAAGATCGATCCTGCCAATGCTGGGTGATAGACAGGGTCAATGATCAGACGCGCCCGCTGCTGGATTTGTTATGGAATTGGTGGTTTGAGCGAGGAAAAGTAACAGTTGTCACAAATAAACTAGAGTTCGCCGATAATTGACTATAGACAATCTCGATAGGGTGTGTGTTTTTCGGGTGGATAGCCCAGCCTGGAGCGCTCCGACAACCCGGCTTCTGAGTGTTTCTTCGTAACCAGCGGTCGGGAATGTCTAAGTGACTAAGACCTCCCTTGCTTTGCTTTTGATGAGAGCGCTTCTCCTAAGCAAAACCGGAGGGCGCTGGAAGTGATTAGCACCCCCCTACCCCGGAGATTGTCGGCCAATTTGACAAAATGTCGTTAGCGACGCGCTGGCACGGAGTTGCCCTACCGACTCAGTGTAACTATACGTATGGTGAGTGAAGCGGTGTTGGAGGGCTGGCTGGGCATGCTGGTGCTGAGGTGCGCCTTCTGGCAGAGGGGCGCCGCTCGGGCCCCCTGCCCTGCCGAGAGGAAGGCCGCAGGGGGCAACCCGCCGACATCACCGTCGCAGATGGGGGCGGAGAGGGGTGACCGGTGGGTGACGAGTGGTCAGATCGGTGTCCAAAAATGTCGGAAAGTGTCGGGAAAAGGCAGGAATCTGGCAGATAAGCAGCGAATGAGATTTTGCCGCTGTCAGGAAAATGGCCCAGGATGTCCAAAAGTGTCATTTTTGGCAGGCGGGCGGAGCTACGTTCGGGTGGGAACCACCGGTTCACGGACGCGACCGGGGAGCCGATGGTGTACGGTCCAAGGGCTGTGCGAAGTTTGGAACCGGTCGGGCTTTTCATGCGACCTTGCGCTTGCTAACACCTGTTCCTACCGGTAGCATAGGCGAAACCGGGGGAAAAACTGTATAGTTACGGGAGAGTAACGGCTGAGTTTGTGCTCAGGTGAGGAGTCACCAGAAAATGGCCGACCAAGAACCTTTACACAAGCGGATCAATTACGACAAGCTTGGTTTAGACAAGAAGCAAGGCACCAAGAAGCGAATACCCCCGGACACCGATTTAGTCCGGCCTAAACTCAACGAAACCGAGTCGGCCGAAGACGCAACCTACATCGTCAAGCAACTCAACAAACCAGAAGGACTGTTGAGTGGGGCATGGCTGCAAGGCATGTCCGACCAGGAGCTAGTCTTCACCGTTATTGCTCTGATCCTCGAACTGCAGGCCAGAGTGGGAAAGCCTGAGGGAGAGGCAGGCGGGGAAACCGCCGCTATTGGCACCACCCTCACGCCGGATTCTTTCTCGTTGGACAGGCCTGATCTCAAAATCGACGACGAACACTTCGTCCGGCTGCCAGCCTCCCTGTCAACCAGCCAGGTGGCGGAGGATGGCACTCCCTGGCGTTTCATCCTGATCAGCTCTAATCCTAAACACGAACTGCTGCGTCTGGAGGTCCACGACGACGTCGTGATCGGTCGTTCGGGCGAAGGGGTCACCCCTAACCTCGACTTGACCTTTCACGATGGGGTGGCAGCCGGGGTCTCGCGGCGACATGCGATGCTGCGCCCCGCCCCGGACGGCCTGTACCTCATCGACCAGGAGAGCACCAACGGTACGTTTCACAACCGCAAAAGGCTGGAGCCCGGCAAAGCGCACAAGCTGGAGGACCAGGACACCATTTCTTTTTCCAACCTGCATTTCAAGATTATGTTCGTCAGCCGCCCTGGTGACTGACAGGGACGGGTAAGGCTTTTTGGGTCTTCAATTCACCCCCTATGCACTGGTAGAAGCTATCGCTGCGCTGGGATCGGTCCTGCTGGCCGTCATCATCTGGCGACGCCGCCCCGGTCCGGGCGTGGTGCCTTTCGTCGTGCTGATGGCGGGTGTGACCGGGTGGACGCTCGCCAGCGCGGGCGAGCTGAGTGTGACCACGCTGCCCGACAAGATTCTTTTCACCAGCATCGCCTATCTGGGCATCATCACCGTCCCGGCGGCGTGGCTGGCTTTCGTGCTGGAGTACACCGGGCGCGAGAAATGGCTGACCCGCCGCACCCTGTTACTGCTGGCTGTCGAACCGGCCCTGGTGATGGTCTTCGTGGTGACGAATGCTGCCCACGGGCTGTTCTGGGCTGAGCGGATCCTGGGCACCAGCGGGCGCTACGTGCTGTCCTTTTTCACCCACGGCCCGGCCTTTTGGGTGCATGCTGGCTATTCCTATATTTTGCTTTTGGCCAGCACCGCGCTGCTGATCCGCTCGCTGGCCCGCTCGCCGCAGTTGTATCGCGGCCAAGTGACGCTGCTGCTGGTGGGCTCCTTCACGCCGTGGGTTGCTAACGCGGTGTTCATCTTCGATATCAGTCCCCTGCCCAGCGCGATAGACCTGACGCCGCTCGCGTTCGTGGTCACCGGCTTTGCCTTCGGCTGGAACCTGTATCGCTTCCGCCTGATGGACCTGGTGCCGGTGGCCCGGCACGAAGTGATGCGGGGTATGGCCGACGCGGTGCTGGTGCTGAATCGGGCTAATCGTATCGTCGATGCCAACCCGGCGGCCCGGCGGCTCCTTGGCCGGGAGTCCTCCGAGGTGATCGGAAGGCCCGTCGCCGAGTTTCTGGCGCAGCGCCGGGATTTGGTGGCCCGGTATGAGGGAGTAGAGGAGGCCCAGGCCACGATTATGCTGCGGGTGGATGGGGCGGAGCGCGATTTCGAGATGCGTATCTCTGCGCTGCACAATCGCCACGGCGATCTGATCGGACGGATCGTGCTGCTGCACGACATTACCGACTTCAAAGAAACCCAGCGCGAGTTGATCGCCGCCCGCGAGCGGGCCGAGGAAGCCAATCGCCTCAAGAGCGAGTTTCTAGCCACGATGTCCCACGAACTGCGCACGCCACTGCACGCGGTCAACGGTTACGTCAACATCATGCTGGCCGGGATCGCGGGTGAGTTGAACGACATCCAGCGCCAAAACCTGGAACGGGTGCTGGTCAACGGGCGGCACCTGCTCAGTCTCATCGACGACATGCTCGACCTGTCGCGGATCGAGGCCGGTACGCTGGCGGTCACCAAGCAGCCTGTCAGGCTGCGCAAGTGGCTCGACGACGTCGTATCGGATCAGCGCGAGATCGCGGAGGAAAAGGGCCTGCGCCTGAAGATGGCCCTGGATCCCACCCTGCCCCGCATCGTCATCAGCGACCCGGCCCGCCTGAAGCAGATTGCGGTGAATCTGATTGCGAACGCGGTCAAATTCACCGAGGAGGGCCACATTCGGGTGGAGGTGAGGCGGCACGACAAAGACCATTGGGCGTTGGTGGTGGCCGATACCGGGGTCGGCATTCCGGCCCGCGCTCAGGGGTACATCTTCGACGCCTTCCGGCAGGTCGACGGCTCGTATCAGCGCCAGCACGGGGGCACCGGCCTGGGGTTGGCTATCGTCCGCCGCCTGGCGTCGATGCTGGGCGGTACCGTGAACGTGAGCAGCGTCGAGGGCAAGGGCAGCACGTTCACCGTCACGCTGCCGCTGGCCGTCGGGAATGCCCCCGCCGAACCGGAAGAAGCCGAGCGTTTTCGCCAGCAGGGGGAGTGAGGCTCCGCGCCAGCGCGCCGGTTGCCCACTCGCGCCGGATGGTGGCGATCAGCCCGCCAATTCCTCCATACCGTTAGCGATCAGCAGCAGCCAGAAGTTCTCGGTGGCCTGGCGAAAGTTCAGGGCCGACGCCCAATATTGCAGGACTGCCCCACCCCGCAGCAAGCCCTGCTCCAGTTGATTTTCGGTCTGGCAAGATTGATTGATGCTGTCCAGGGCATCGCCCCACAGCCGCACGCTCTCACGCAAAGGGGTGTGAACGGCAGCGGCGGCCTCGGCGGGCGGCGAGATGGCATCCAATTGGCGGACCAGATCGTCCATCAGGGCCGCGTCGGCGGCCAGCGTGGGATGGGCGGTCAGGCCGTCGCCGCACATGGCGGTCTCGTCCTCTTCCGCCGCCTCGACGATGGCTCCGTCCCGCTCGGCAGCCTCCAGCCCGGTATCGATAATCGGCTTGATCGTCTCGGCATAGGCGACAAAGGCGTCCAGGTCTGACACCGGCGCGGGTTCTGCGGGCAGGGTGGGCACGACGACGGTTGGGGCCGGGGTGGCCGTGACCACGACCACCAGCGGGGTGCTGGTGAGCGGGGTTGCGGTGGGGTCGGGTAGAGCGGGCGGCGCGTCTGGTGTGGCCCCGCCGACCGGTGAGGCTCCTTGCTCCCGGCGCGAGGCGGCAGCGAGGAAGGCGACGAGGCAGCAGACGAGCAGCGCTCCGACTGCCAGGCCGATCAACAGGTTTCTGCGTTCCGGCGACATCCATTGCTCCGTTGATGGTGGGCGGCGTTCAGCAGTTGGCCGCCTTTGGCGTGGTTCCAGTATACAATCACTTGCGGTAGACGGGCGATTAGCTGGCTGCGGGAGTGGGGCGAATAGCCATTCGGCCTGGGAGTGCCTAACAAAGTGGAGATGAGGGGCGAACCCTCCAGCTAGCGCTGGACTGGAACGTTTGGTGTGAGTAGCGTTTTTTGCACTTGTCGGACGCCGTTCCTTTGCGAAGGCCCACCCCCCTCGCTCCGGCTTGCCGGAGCGGTCCCCCCTCAAAGGGGGGACGCTTGGCGGACCGCAGGCCGGGTGAAGGTCGAATACACGTAGGCTGAAAGGCACCGGATCAACTCACACCAAGCGTTATGGTCAGGACGGGCGGCATGCCGTGCCCCTACGACAGAATGGGCGTGCTGGTAGGAACGGGGGGCTTGCTAACGACCGGTATCACCATTCGGCCTGGGAGTGCCTAACAAAGTGGAGATGGGGGGCGAACCCTCCAGCTAGCGCTGGATTATAATCACGCTGCGCCCCAGCGTAGCTGGACTCTAGTCAGGACAGGCGCCGTTTGCCCCTTGTTATCCTAGAGTGTGAATTGCCAAAAAAGCAGCTCATGGAGAAGATAGAGGTTGGAAAACCGAAATCGCTCAGGAGCTGCCCACAGCGGAGAGGGCCACGTTCGCCCCGCTCCCTGAGGGCCGTGGTAGACTGCCCCCCGCCGTTTGGCAAGTGTGCCCAAAGGTCATAAAGACGTTGCGCCACGAGCGCCATAACAAGGGAACCTGCTGCACCCGTCAGGCTCCTGAGCGACTGGACCTGCGAGAAGATGGCCAGCGAGCGGCGCTCGGCGTGCCAGTAGACCATCAGGCCGCGGCCCCGGTAGCGGGCGTGCCAGGCGGTCTTGAGGTTCTCGCCCCGCGTGGCGAACTTGCGCGAGTCCGAGGCGCAGGCCACGCTGCCCTCCCCCCAGATGTGCGGCTGGCGGGCGGCCAGCGTGGCGTTGGTCACCCTGGCGACAGCGTCCTGCAGGCTCTCCTTCTGGATGAAGCGCTGCAGCCCTTTTACTGCTATCAGAAGCAAATCAGGCCGGTTCGTTGATAGCATTGTTGCGCATTATCAGTAGCACAAGAGGGATGGGACTACTGATAAGAGGTATTACCGGAGGTTTCGCCTTAGGAGCCCGACTCTTGCACAGGCAGGGTGCATTCCTCGTAACAGTCCTTCAGGCTCTCGTAAACCTGGAGGAAATTGGCGTAGGCCTGATCGTACACTGCGCGGTTGGCAGCGTGGGGTTCGTTCACTTCGACCACGCGGGTCGTGCGGTCGGCAGCCTCTTGCAGGTCGGAGTAGACTCCTGCCCCAACGGCTGCCAGCAGTGCCGCGCCCACCACGGTCGTCTCTGCCGTAGATAACGAGGCCACGGGGATGCCGGTTACGTCGGCACGGATCTGGCGCAGAAGCGTGCTTTGGGCTCCTCCGGCCACCGCGCGTATCGCCTTCGTCTCGATGCCTGCGCGTTGCATGCTTTCGACGATGCTTCGCAGCGCGAAGACCGACCCTTCCAGCATCGCCCGCACCATGTGGCCGCGCGTATGGGCCAACGTAAGGCCATAGAACACCCCGCGCGCCTTCGAGTTCCACTCAGGGGCCATGGCCCCCATCATACTGGGCAAGAAGAGCAAACCCTCACTGCCGGGAGGGACCACCGCCGCCTCCTGGTTCAGAACCTCGTAGGAGGTCGGCTCCGCCCCCTTGGGGGTGGGATAGAAGTTGTCCCGGAACCAGCGATAGTTACCGCCGGACACGAAGCCAGGATTTTCCAGCAACCAGCGATCTGGATGGGCGTGACAGTGGGTCTCTACCAACTGAGAGTCGTCAAAGGCGGGGCCGTGCGCTGGCACGCAGACCGGCTCCGCCGTGCCGATGATATCGGCCACGACGCCTGGTTCGATCACCCCGGCCCCCACGCAGGAAGCATGCTCGTCGCCGCAGCCGACGACGACCTGCGTATCAACTGAGAGGCCCAATGCCTCCGCCGCTTCTGGCCTCAGCGTGCCTACGACGTCGGTTGCTCTTCGCACTTCTGGCAGCAAATCGGCGGAGATGCCCATGAGATCGAGCAGTTCCGGGGACCACTGCCGCGTGTGAACGTCGAACACCATCGTGGAGGAGGCGTTCGAGTAGTCCACGACACACTCGCCCGTCAGCAGATAGACGGCGTAAGTGGCCGAACACATGAACTTCCAGGAGCGCTCGTAGATCTCCGGGCGATGATTCTTCAACCAGAGCATCTTGGCAGCTGTATGAGAAGCGTCCAGGTTCAGACCGGTCGTCTGGAAGAGGCGCTTCGGGTCAATTTGGGCGGCAATGGCATTGCATTCCTCGACCGCGCGCCTGTCCATCCACATGAAGTGGGGAGAGAGCGTCTCGCCGCTCTCGGCCACCGGCACGAAACCATCCACCGTGCCGTCAATGCCAATGGCCACGATGTCGCCGGGAGATACGCCGAGCCTCTGGTAAAGGTGCGGGATGACCGCCGTCATGGCCTGCCACCAATGGGATGTGTCCTGCTCTGCCCAGGCTGGCTGCGGGTAGTCGATAGGGTACGGTGCGGTGTCGGTGCCGAGTATCTGCCCTTCCTCGCTCCACAGGACAACTTTCATGGTCTGAGAACCCACGTCACAGCCGATCACGTATCGCACTTGCTCACCTCCCATCTCCACCTGTGCTAACAAGCACAAGAGAAGCAGAGGGTCCCTGCTTCTCTTGTGACCATCTCGACGTTTGTAGGTCGGTGAGGGCCTGGCTATCCCTTGACTGCCCCGAACGACAGCCCGCGCACCAGTTGCCGCTGAAGGGCAAAGATCAGGACGGCCACCGGGATCGAGGCCACCGTCGCCAGCGCGCAGACCTCGCCCCACAGCGTGCCGTGAGGCCTCACCAGCGACGGAATCTGGGAGGCCACTGGCCGGGTGGCATCGCTGGTCAGGATGAGCCCGTACAAGAACTCGTTCCACGAGAAGATGATCGAGAAGAGGGTCACGGCCACGATGCCCGACTTCACCAGCGGCAGGACGGCGTGGTAGAACGCGCCGAACCGCGTGTATCCGTCGGTCATGGCCGCCGCGTCAATCTCCTTCGGTATATCCTCGAAGAAACTTCGCATCAGCCATATCACGAAGGGTAAGGTAAACGTGGTATGGGCCAGGATGGGGGAGAAGTAGGTCCCCAGCAGTTTGAGGCGACCGAAGATGATATAGAGCGGCAGGGCGAGGATCACCGCCGGGGCCATGCGGAAAGTCAGGATCATGTAGAACCAGCTTTCCTTGCCCGGAATCGGGAACCGCGAGAAGGCATAGGCTGCGGGGACCCCGATGATGATGCAGAGACCGACTGCGGAGACGGCAACTATCAGGGAGTTGATGATGAGTCGCCAGTAGCCCTTGACCAGCAGGACCTCTTTCAGATTATCAAGCGTCGGTGTCCAGATCCACACGATCTGTGGACTGAGAATCTCGGTCCTGGACTTGAAGCCCAGGGTGAAGACCCACAGCCAGGGGAAGAGGAATATCACCACCAGCAGGGCTGTCAGTAAGTAGGACAGCCAGCGCAGGAGGCGTTGTGTGTTCATGGTTGCGCGTTTGTCAGCTATCGCCTGCACACCACTCGCTGACGGGAGTGCATTTGCCGTATTGCTCATCGTCTTATCTCCCTTTTCTAGGCTGTCTCGCCGGCCCCCTGCCACGTCGTCAGGGCCTTATAGAGGTACTCCACCATGATCGAGATGAAGAGGAAGAGCACCATAATCATCGCCGAGCCGTATCCCATGTCCCAGTAGCGGAACATGTGGCGGTAGGCGTAGATGCCTACGGCTTCTGTCGTCGTTCCTGGGCCGCCGCGTGTCATCACCCAGATGATGTCAAAAATGCGGAACGCGTCGATGACGCGGATGAGCATGGCGACCACCAGATAGGGCCACAACAAGGGCATGGTCACGCGGAAAAACGTTTGCAGCGGATTGGCCCCATCCACCTGGGCCGCCTCGTAAGGCTCTTTGGGCAGGGCCAACAAGCCCGAAAGCAAGATGACGGCCACGAAGGGCGTCCACTGGTAGGTATCTACCAGGATGATGGCCGGGAGCGCCCACGTGCTGCTGCCCAGCACGGCTTCTTTAATCAGGCCGCTGCGGTTGAGCGGGATGCCCAGCACCCCGAAGTCTGGGTTGAGAGTCAGCGTGCCGACCAGGCCGATCACTACGGGAGTGAGCAGCGTGGGCAAAAGCATGATCGGGACCAGGATCCTGGCCCGTCTGACTGCGCCGGACATGACCAGGCCCAAGATCATCCCCAGAATGGCCTGGATCGCCACGGCAGGAATCATGTACAGGAAGGTCACCTTGAAGGCGTTGTAGAAGTCCTTGTCGAAAACCAACCGCCGGTAATTGTCCAGGCCGACGAACTGTCCTTGTGCCGTCGAATCGGTGAAGCTTAGAGCACGGAAGCTGTAGGTCGCCGCCGTTATGAACGGCACCAGGATAATGCCCAGGAACAGAATGGCGGAAGGAAGCACCCACCACCAGATGTAGCCTTTTTTCATCGTTTCCACTCCTTATCGCTACGCACGCCGTGACGTCGAGTGAGAATATTGCTAATCTTCGATGCGCCGTTCTGTCTCGGGGTCGAAGAAGTGGCAACTTGCCGAGTCGATTACCAGCCCAACATTGCTGCCCCGCTCTGGCGCATTCTCTGTAGCCAGTTTGGCGTGTAGTTCCACAGAATCCGTCCGCAGCGTCAGAACCGACGTTTCGCCCATGACCTGCACATGCTCCACCCCGAGCTTGACCTGGGCTTCGCTGGAGCTTTCGGGCACGATCTGCAAGTCTTTTGGCCGCACGCCGAGCTTAACCGTCTTGCCGTTCGAGTTCCTGGCAAGCAGGTCTTGCACGGCGCTGGCTGCGGGTAGGCGAAGCAGTTCGGGCACCACCAGTTCGTTACCGTCGACGCTGGCATCCAGGATGTTCATCGGGGGGTCGCCCACGAAGCGGGCCACGAAGACGTTTGCCGGACGCTCGTACACGTCCTTGGGAGTTCCCATCTGCTCGATCCGCCCCTCGTTGAGCACCGCCAGGTGGTCGGCCAGGGAGAGGGCCTCCAGTTGGTCCGGGGTACAGTACAGTACGGTGATACCCAGGTTAATCTGAATGCGTCTCAGTTCGCCGCGCATGCGATGCCGGAGTTTGGCGTCGAGGTGGGCAATAGGCTCGTCCAGGAGATAGGCTTTCGGTTTTCTCACCAGGGCGCGGCCCAGGGCCACGCGCTGGCGCTGGCCGCCGGAGAGCTGCCGGGGAAAGCGGTCCAGCAGTTCGCCGATGCCCAACAGGTTGGCGATCTCGACGACGCGCTTGTCCCGCTCTGCGGGGGGCCAAGCATCCTTCCGACCTGGAGCCTGAAGCGGAAATGTCAGATTCTCGCGCACGGTGCGCTGTGGGTAAAGTGCGTAGGTCTCAAAAGCTACTGCAACGTCCCGTTCCCAGGGTTCTGTGGTCGTCACGGGCGTGTCGTCCAGCAACACCTCGCCGCCGTCTGGCGATTCGATGCCGGCCACCAGTTTGACGGTGGTCGTCTTGCCCGCTCCCGCAGGGCCAAGCAGGCAGAAGAACTCCCCGTCCTGGCACTCAAAACTTACGTCCCGAAGCGCCTGTATCTCGCCACTTTTGTACTGTCTAGAAAGATTCTGAACCGTAATCTTTGCCATTGTCGCCTCCGTCGCCGACACACCAGCGCCTCTTTCGATGCGCTAGTAGGTCAGGTTCATCCCGTCAGCAGTGCTGAATATATGAAGGGGTTCCCGGAATTGCAGGTAGAGCGCCTCGTCGAGTTCTGCTTCAAACTCCGGGGCCACTTCCACCAGGAAGATTTCCTCGCCAGCCAACTGCGCGCCAAGGATGGTCCGCTCACCCTGGGGTTCCAGATGGTGGACCGTCGCTTTCACGCCGTCCTCGACGGGCGACATGCTCGCCAAGATACTCTCTGGCCTGATCCCCAACCGGACCTGCGCCGGGCCATCGTAGTCAGCCAACCTGTCTGCCATTCGTGCTGGCAGCGCCACCTTAAGGGAGGGCGACTGCACCGAGATCTGTCCATTGACGCGCGTCAACTCGCAGTCGGCGACGTTCATCGGCGGCTCGCCAATGAACCCGCCCACGAATTCGGTGCGCGGGCGCTCGTACACTTCCTTGGGCGTCCCCACCTGCTGCAGCTTTCCAAGGTCCATGACGGCGATACGGTCGGCCATCGTCATGGCCTCGACCTGGTCGTGAGTCACATAGACGGTGGTGATGCCCAGATCGGCCTGGAGCTTGACAAGCTCCTCTCTCATCCTGGCTCGCTGGCGCGCCTCCAGGTGGGAGATCGGCTCGTCCATCAGCAGGATGGATGGCTCGCGCACGATGGCACGGCCAATCCCCACACTTTGCATCTGGCCGCCACTCAGCCCCCTGACGCTCGATTTCAGGATGTCGTCGATACCCAGGAAGTCGGCGGCCCAGTGTACTTTCTCGTCGATTTCGGTTCTGGAAAGTCCGCGAATCCGAAGCGGGAAAGCGATGTTTTCGTAGACACTCAGGTAGGGGTAAAGTGCGTAGGTCTCAAAGACCATCGCCACGTTCCGCTCGCGAGGCTCCAGGTCGTTGACCAGGGCATCGTCGAACCATATCTCCCCGTCGGTAATCTCCTCCAGCCCGGCAATCATGCGCAGGGTAGAGGACTTGCCGCATCCCGAAGGCCCCAACAGGGAGAAGAATTCCCCATCCTCACAACTGACGTTGAGGTCCTCTACGGCGACGACTTCGCCATACAACTTCCACACATTTTTCAGGGTTAGCTTGGTCATATCCCGTTTCTCCTCGGGCTAGGCCTCTTGTCCGGTCTCGTCCTGCCTGTCCGCCCGCTTGCTCGGCCTGAAGATCAAGAACAGAATGACAGCCCAAATCGCCAGGACGAACCATTTGGTGTGGTAGGAATTCAGGCCAGGCTCGGCAAAGCGGAGCCATAACAGGGTGATGATGACAACGGAACGATAGGCCCAGGTGAGTTGATCGCCAATGCCCATGATCCTCTCCTTACTGTTCCATATTGGGTTTGATGACGACTTTTAGCGCCTCTCCACTGCGGATAAGCTCAAGCCCCTCCGCGATGTCCTCCAGGGGGAGGACGTGCGTGATGTACTTATCGGCGCTGAGGGTGCCAGAACGGATCATCGCCAGCGCCTGGTGCTGCTGCTTATAGTTGGAAGCATAGGCGCCGGTGACTTCCTGCTCGCCGTAGTGAAGGTAGTTGCTGGCGAAGCTGATAGTCGGCTTTGTCTTGGGCAGCCCACCAAAGTACACGATGCGCGCGCGCTTCTTGGCGATGCGCAGGGCGTCTTCCTGGGCCTTGTTGGACGAGCAAGCCACGATGATGCGTTCGGCCCCTTGCCCGTCTGTCTCGTCCATAACCACGTCTACCAGGTCGCCATCGCTGGGGCCGACGTAGACAATCCGCTCTTCGCCGAGCACGTTCTTCGAGAGGTCCAATCTGTGCTCGTTAAGCTCTGACAGGATCACCTTTCCGGCCCCCATGGCCCGGATAATCTGCGACTGCATGGTGCCGATGGGGCCGGACCCGACGACGACAGCGGTGTCGCCAAGCTCTACCTGGAGGCGCTCTACACCGTTCAGCCCGTCGGAAAAGGGGTCGATCTGGGTCGCGTGCTCCAGGGGGACGTCGTCGGGCACTTTCATCACGTTGCGCAAGGCCACGTTGGCAATGGGCATGTACTCGGCGTAGCCGCCCTGGTGAGGGTCGTAACCAAGGAGGCCCCGGTGTATGCAAATGTTCTCCATGCCCCGGCGGCAGTATTCGCAATGACCACAGGAAAGGGTGGAGACGACGTGAATCCTATCCCCAACCTCGACGTCAACCTGTTCACGAGCGCGATCGCTAATCTCTTCTACGATAGCTCCCAGCTCGTGACCCAGAATCCAGGGGGGATGGGCGCGGTCATCGCCGTTGTAGAACGTGCGCACGTCCGTGCCACAAATGCCGCAGGCTTCGACCCGTATTAAGAGACCGTCCTCAGGACACTCTGGTTTGGGGACCTCCTCAACACGAATCTTGCCTACGTCTTGAAAGACTGCTGCCCGCATGAATGCCTCCTTGTCAGGGCAGGGGGACACCGTGTTGTACCGTGCCCAAAATGGGTATGATGTTCTGTTCTGGCGTGCACCCCCGGTACCTGTCCCGCCTGCGACTGTTGCAATCCACCCCGGGAGCGATGCGGGGCGGGCACCGGGGGTTTGTGTCGTCTGCTAGCCTTTTGCCAGTTCTTCCTCAAGCTCCTGCAAGGCGTCCTTGGCCGCCCAGCGCTCGTGGATGACACGGGCCAGCGCTCGCGTCATGGCGAATGGATTCTTGTGTTCGAAGATGTTGCGGCCCACGGAGCAGCCGACGCCTCCGGCTGCCATAGCTGCTTCCATGCGCTCCAGCAATTCTTTGTCGGAGACCAATGTTCCCCCGGCTACGACCATGGGCACCTGCGTGGCTTCGACAATCTGGCCGAATAGCTCCCCACTGCCCGGCCAGTTGGTCTTCACAATGTCTGCGCCCAACTCGACACACAGGCGGGAGTTGCGGACCAGGTACTCGTATCCGTATTCGTCCTGCAAGCTGTCCAGCGTGGCGTAGGCCGACGGAAACTCGGCTTCGGCGATGAAGGGCATACCCAGCCGCTCGCACTCCCCCCCAATCCGAGCGAGAAACTCAATCATTTGCGGCTCGTTCTCGCCTGTCAGGGCCACGTAAACGACGACCGCGTCAGCGCCCAGACGCAGGGCCTCCTCGACCTGGCCGACGTTCACGATGATGTTGGGGGTTGGGCTGCCGGCTGCGGACGCAGAGAGCAACATCGTGAAGGAAGTATCCCGCCTGAATTCATCCACGACGAGGCGAGCAAAGCCCTTGCCAAGCATGAAGACGTTGGCTCCTCCCTCCTGAGCCTCCCGCACCCTCGCTTTCATGTCCCTGAGGCCGCCCAGGAACTTGGGTGAGGTCATGCCGTGGTCGAGGGCGCAGATCACCGAGGAGTTCGACTCTTCGCGGATCAGCCTTTTCAGTCTGAATTCTTTCCCTAGGGAGTGCATCGTATGTCATCTCCTTTTGCATGCAGCGCTATGCGATGAATACATAGGAATAGCAAAATGAATCCAGGGTATTGCTTGCTGTAGAAGGTTGCCAGACGTTATCATTAAGTACTGAGTGGCGAGCATGGTGCTGTTTCTTTCTCGCTTGCAGGGAACACCACTTCTGCCCGCCACTCAGCCTATCTTCATCCGACTACTCTTGCTAGCCGCCTGTTGAAGGCAGGATTCTCTCGAACTCAGCTGCCACGTCGTCGAGTGCTTCCTGAGCAGGCACTTCCTCGCGGAGTGCGATGTTCACGCCTAACACCATCGCTTCCGTGATAACCTCTTCCTCGGGGAAGGTGGGCTTGGAAACAAGTGTCACAGAGGTATCGCCCGTCGCCGGGTTCACGGCCTCCAGATAACGGCGCGGTACACCGACGCCGGTGGGGTCACCATGCTCCCTGGTCGACAGCACCCACTCGCCGCCCGTCTTCAAGTAGACGCCGGTGGCTGCGTAAGGGATCTGGGCTACCTCTGGGTCCTCGTAGGTGGGACGCAGGGCCGACTCGCCACCCTTCTTCATCTGGGCGATTTGGACATCCTTGCCCATGGCCCACTGGATGAACAGCCAGGCCAGTTCGGGTTTCTTCGAGCTGGTGGGGATGTGGTAGTTCCAACCCTCGATCTGGACGATCTTCTCCTCGCCAATGGGCACGCCGCTGTAGGCTATCTTGCCGGAGACCTCAGACTGCGAAGGATCCTCGACGGCAAACGTGGCGTCATCCCACTGGATAGCCATCGCGACCAGACCCGTCTGGGAAGCAGCCTGCTTCTCATCCCAGGTGTAGGTCAGCGTTCCGGGTGGAGAGTAGGGCAGCGTCGAGATGATGTAGTTCATCGCGTCGACTGCCTCTTCCGAGTTGATGCCGATAGGCCCGTAGGAGTCGCCCCGGTTGTCCGGCAGGTAGATCTCGCGACCACCGAACGAGTACAGGACGTTGATGTAGTCGTACCAGGAGGTCACGTGACGCGCAGCGCCCCAGGCATGGCCGTAGACGTCCTGCTCGAGCACTTCGCCAGCCAGCGTTTCACCGGCTGGCCGGGTGAAGAACTCTGCCGTGTCGGAGTACTCCTCCCAGGTGACGGGGGGCGAGGGCAGTTCGTAGCCATACTCTTCCTCGAAGGCTGCCATCTCGTCGGGATGCTCGAACCAGTCATAGCGATACCAGAGGTACATGCTAATGAAGTGGAACGGCAGTCCGTAGACCTCGTCGTGGTAGGTGTTTGTCTCACGGAACCAGAGTTCGGAGAGCAAGTCATCCTCGAAGCTGAAGTCAGGGTTCCGCAGCGCCGGGTCGTTATAGAACTTGTCGATGGGCTGCACCCACCCCGCCTCGACGAACTTGCCCAGCGCGCGGTGCGGCTGGAGCACCAGGTCGTAAACACCTGTCTGGCCTGCGAAGTCAAGGGTCACTTTCTCCAGGGCTTCTTCGTGGCCCAGACCCTCGATGACGACCTCGACGCCGGTGGCGTCCTCAAACTCGCCCTTAAGCTCTTCCAGGGCTTCCAGGGGCGGGAGCGCCTCACCAATCAGGTGCAGCGTCTCACCCTCCCAGGGCGCGGCGGCTTCGGCCAGCGACCACTCGCCAGGCGCTGCCTCTTCCGCTTCCTCTTCCATTTCCTCTTCCGCTTCTTCGGCGGGCGCTTCTGCTGCTTCCTCCTCGGGCTCCTCAGCGGGGGCTGGGGCTTCTGCTCCACCGCAACCCGCCAACACCAGCGAGCCGAGTACCACCAGAGTTAGAAAGATCAGTAGCTTGCTTTTCATGTTCTCCTCCATATGAGGAATCTGCACTCGATGTCTACTCTTAGCCGATATCTCGTACTCTGCCCTCGCACCACCTCCTTTCGTGTATTGAGGGCCAGTAGTCAATTGGACGTGTCTTCAGTCTCTAGCGGCGGCGATACACGGTAAAGGTGGAAAAATCGGAAACGTGATACTCGTAGGAAAGCAGCACCGGGCGCTGATCGCGATCATAGTCCAACTGTTCCAGGTAGAGCATGACCGATCCGACGGGAATATCGAGGTCAAGTTGTTTGAGCAGTTGGGTGTCCGCCTTGATTGGCCGCAGTTTGGCTATCCCGTGATCGATGATCACATTCAATTCTCGCTCCAGCACCCGATAGACCGAGTGGTGCTCGGCCAGCGCTTGCTTGAGTGCTTCAAGCTCCAGGATTCGCGAGCCTTGCTGCAAGATCTCCAAAGCGAAGATGTCGACAGAGGCCGCGACGGGCCTGTCGTCGGCGGTGCGTATTCTGCGAACATAGACCAGGGAACTGTCCTGTGGAACGCGCAGTTGTTCTGCTAGAAGCTCATCGGCGGGGACGAGCTTGATCTCCATGGCCTTATGGCCTGGCTTGAGGCCCATGGATTCGATCACGTCGGAAACGCCAAGATTGATATCCAGACGATTCTCCAGTATCGGCTTCTCACTGACGAACGTTCCCACGCCTTGCCGCCGCCAGATCAATCCCTGTTGCTGGAGCAGGTGCAGCGCAGATCGAATCGTTCCACGGCTGACACCCATGGCCTCAGCCAACTCCAATTCATTCGGCAGACGAGAACCTGGCCTCAGGCTGCCATCATGGATCATGGAGCGAATGCGATTGGCCGTCACCTCTGGGAGAGGTTCTTGACTAATGGGATCTGCCCTGGCAAAGCTCTCGGACGGTTTTGGGCGATTGCTCATAAACCCCTCACAGCCTCACGTGTTGTTATCTGTCTATTGTCTATTGTCTAACAACTGACCTTTTACTATTTCATCATAAAACGGCGCGCTTGTCAAGCCAGTAGGCGCATTTTTTGGCTCCACGACTCTACAAACCCCCAGAACGCCGCCAATTACACCGCCGAGAACTTCGTCGCCGTCGACGAGCCTGCCGGCCAGGAGATGCACGGTATTGAGGGCAGCATCATGAGTTCGGACCGCTGGGTGCAGGCCTTTCCTGACGCCTACGCCGAAGTCGTCAGCCACGAGGTCAACGGCAACTCGCTCGACCTGGACTACGTCCAGGAGGTCGAGGTCGTGGACGGTATGATCGTGCACATGACCGCCCGCTACGACATGCAAGCAATGATGAGCCAGTTGGGGCTTGGCTAGCGCGCCAGTCTGACGGGTTTCAGTCGGCGACAGGATCTGTCATTCCCGTCGCCGACTTTGTTTTTTTGGACGAGTCGATTGAACTGCCCGCTCTTCCAGACCGTGTTAAACTAAGGTTGCCCCCTACCCCAGAACCCCGGCTTGCAGGAGGATGACCATGCGCGCAGACGTTACTCGATATGCAGCTCGCTCCCGGTGGACGTTGGCCGGGGTGGTGGTTGGGCTGACCACGCTGGCCTGCAGCCTGCCCTTCACGACGGGCGCATCGTCTTCGTTACAGAGCGATCCCACCCCGCCGGTTGCCCGGACTGCCCCCATCACGCTGAAGGTGGTCAACGACACCCCGGTGCCTATCTGCGCGCTCACGCTGGGCGCGCCGGACGACGCTGCCCCCGGCGACGATTGGTTGGGCCCCGACCAGACTATCGCGCCCGGCGGGACCTGGGCCTTTTCGGTGTCTGCCGGGACCTACAACTTGCAGGCCACCAGTTGCGACGATCAGACGCTGGCCGACGCGCCCAATCTCGATCTGAGCACGTCGCAAACCTACACCGTCACCGCACCTGAGGGGTTGGTCGTCCCGCCGCCGCCCGACGACGTGGTCGTCTGGCTGGGGGCCGAGTGCGCCAAACCCGCTCTCACATCCGACGACACCGTGCTCATCCGCACTCCCTGGTTCACTGCCACCGAGGCGCTGGCCGAGGAGAATGCCGACCACCTGCATTTCGTGGTCAGTGTGGACGGGGTCCAACTGGAGGGCGTCAAGCCTGTCCGCCGCCCCGTCGAAACGCTGTCGCTGGCGGACGAGGTCGGCTGCGGACCCGACGAGCCCACGCCGCTCGTCTCCTGGGACCTGCCCATTGGCCGCCTGGACGACGGGCTGCACATCGTCACCGTCGAGTACGTCGCCGACGCCGAGATTTTCGATGGCTTCGAGACCTACAGCGCCGGGTCGCTGGGGGGTATCGACATGGAGGTCGAGGTCGGGTCGGCGGGCCAACCCTCCTCCGGCGGCGACACGGCCAGCCTCACCGTGTTCAACGATTCCCCGGAGGTCGTTTGCTTCGTGTGGATCGGGCCGCCCGCCTCGGAGTGGGTGGACGACCTGCTGGGCAGCGACATCCTCATGCCCGGAGACCGCCTGCAAGTGGAGATCGTGCCGGGTACGTGGGCGCTCCAGGCGCAGGACTGTGAGGGCAACGTGCTGGGCTACGAAGCTGCCTACGACATCGGCGGCGCTGCCGAGTGGCGCATCACCGGGGGGTGAGACGGGCGTTTGGCGGTGAGGGGCGCTCCTCCAAAATACGCGTGCAAGCCATTGACATGCCCATAATTCTGTTGTATGCTGGGGTCGTTGTGCAGGATTGTACGTTAACATCGAAATAAAAAAGCCCCTCGAAAGGGGCAGTGCTGGACAGGCCTTTGGTCCAGCACTAGGGTGCGGATAACGCAACTATCCAGCACAGGCACATTGTAGCCGAAGTGCTGAGTAAGTGTCAACCCGTTATCCGACGGGTTTTTTTCGTTAGTTAGGTATATGGATCAAACGATGCACTACAGCAGTCCATTATAAGAAAAAAGCAGCCCACGTCGGCGACGCAGGCTGACGAGCTTAGGCAGGGCGGCTAGAAAAAAGGCGCTGGCCTAAAACTCCATTTGGGCAAATGTGAGTATAGGCCAACCTCTCGAGATTGTCAACATCTAGCGCGAACAACTTCTAGCCCCCTGAGGCCCCAAGCAGCACGTCGCCACCCGAAACAAGGTCAGGCGACGTGTCAGAATCAACCGCCACCCCCAAAGCCCAGAATCCCTCCGAGAACGATGCTCTCAAGCGTGCCGCGTGGGCCTGGTTGGAGCGCGGTTTCAGCATCATCCCGGTCGACATCCATAAGCGCCCGACCATCCGGCGCTGGAGTTGGTATCAGGACCTCCCCCCCTCCCACGAGCAGGTCTTCTGGTGGTTCTGTTCTGCTCGTGTGTCCGGGTTGGCCGTCATCTGTGGGGCCGTGAGCGGCAACCTGGTGGTGCTGGATTTCGACGACCCCGCCGACTACCTGGATTTCGTCGTCACGCACTTCGATCTGGCCGACACCTACACGGTACGGACGGGGCGCGGCTTTCACGTCTATTTCTATTGCGAGGAGCTGCCTCCCAGCCGGGACCTGGGTTGGTGTGAGGTCAAGAGCACCGGGCGCTACGTGGTGGCCCCCCCCAGCCACCATGCCAGCGGCTCGCGCTACGCCGTCGCCGTCAGGGAACCTATCAAATACGTCACCAGCCTGGACGACGTGCTGGTCCCCGCCGACGCGCCTGCCGTTGAAGAAGCCGATACATCCTCCGGCCAGCCTATTCCGGCCACGGGCAACCCCAACCCCGGCCTGTCGGCAGCTATCGCCGACGAGCTGCGCGCTCGCGGCTGGCGTGAGAGCGGGGACTGGCTCAATGGCCGGTGCGCCAACCCTGCCCACGACGACCAGCATCCCAGCGGTGGCTTCTGCGAGCGCAGCGGGGTGTATCATTGCTTCGCCTGTGGTTCGCACCGCCTCAAAGACGTGACCGCCTGGCTGGGTATAGAGTCCGGCGACGGTTGGCGGGTCTCACCGGACGAGGGATGGGAAAGCGCAGAGGAACCTGCTGCCCACCCCAACCTGATTCTCAAGTACCCGGACAAACGCGCCGCGCCGCTGTTGCTGTTGGTCGATGCCTGGCTGACCGCGGGAGGACAACTCGCGCCGAGGCTTGACGAACTGGTCAGGTGGGGCTTGCTCCAGGGCTGGCGCTTCTCAGAGGGACGGCTGCGCTACCTGGTGCGCCACTATGGTCGCCTGCTGCACGTCAAGATCGAGGGGGCCACCATCCAGCTGCCTTCGTTGGAGGAACTCTCCAGGCGGTTTATCGGGCGGTGCGGCCCTGGACCGGCCTACACCCTGCCGCCGGGCATTGATCTCTCGACAAGGGGAGGTGGAGCCCAAATGCGCTCCTGGTTGTTCTTCGCCGACCGCCAGGGTCGCCCTACGCCGTCGCGCTACGCCGCTCGAAGGCTGGGCTATCTCGCTCACCAGTCGCCGATCAATCACGCCCAGAACCCCGCCGTGGAAGTGGTCAAGGGGGGGCGACTCTATTTCAGCCAGGAAGAGGCGACCACCATCGACGTGGGCGGCAGGTTCTGTCTGTGGCGGGCCACGCTGGCCGACGGCACCAGCCGCCATTTTGCGGCTGACGCCGAGGCTAAGAGGATGCCGCCAGAGGAGGCGCTGGCCTGGGTGGGCGAGCGGCTGGCGAGGCTGGTGATGATCGTCGTGGAGGCAGACCGCTACGTCGTGCAGACGGTTACTCAGATGTCACAGATTAGACAGAATCCCCTGCAATATTGGGGAGGAGAGTGGGCACTTGTGTGTTTGGAGGCTGGTTTGGTGTGGCCGGTTGATGTTGTGGGTGCTGTGGATGGCATTTGTGATGCTCGTTTTCTGTCGGTGTTAGCGGCTCGTGGTGGTACTGGTGGCAATGGCTTGCTCGTAGACCGTCTGGGTCAGGCTGGCTGCGTACGACCAGCTGAAACGCGTCTGTGCTAGCTCGAGGGAGCGTGCTCCGAAGGCTTCCTGCAGCGTTGCGTTGGTTAGCACCTTGCTCAGGGCAGAGGCGAGGGCTTTGGGGTCAGAGGGTGGAACGACGTATCCGTTTCTGTCTTCCTCAATGCTTTCAGGTAACCCGCCTACGCTCGTGACAATGACTGGCCGTCCGAAGTGATAGGCAGACATCAGGACGCCGCTCTGACTGGCCTCATGGTAAGGCAAACATACTACATTGCTGGCCGCGAAGTACTTGGGTACGTCGCTAGAAGGGATGAACCTTGTGTGTAGAGTAGTCGCTGTTTCGAGGTTATGCCTGGCGATTGCCTGTAGGTAGGGTTCGATTGACCCGTGAGGCTTTCCAGCTATCAGCAAGTGTGCGTTGGGAACGGTCTTGCGTAGTAGAGATAATGCCATAATCAAGTCGATGAGTCCCTTGTATGGTTTTATCAACCCGAAGAATAGGATGACCTGCGCCTCGGCTGTCAGCTGAAGCTCGGCTCGGGCCTGGGCCCGGTTTGGTATAGTATGTCCCTCGAATAGCGGGCCGTGGGGGATGACGGCCACCTGTTGCGGGTCGATGCGGGCATCCTTCAATAAGATGTCTCGATTCTGGTTGGTGTGGACTATGACTCGTGAGGCGGTGCTGTACAGGGAGCGTAGGTCACCCTGTCTTGTAGGGTGCGGGTGACGCAGAAGAGGATTGTGAACGGTCAGGACCAGGGGAACAGATCGGGCCAGATGGCGAATTATGTGTCGGTCCAATGTGGGGATGAAGATCCATTGGACATGGAGTATGTCGGGTGGGTTGCGGCGGAACATGTGCCACAGTTTTTGCAGACCGAGGGGATAGACGACCACCCGCCCGATCTGGCGGCCCCACGCCCTTTGGTGGAGTGCAGTTTTCCACTTCTCCAATGGTCTGAAGAAGATATGTTGAGCGTATTGTTCGGCCAGTGGCACGTGGTCTTCGTGAAGGAAACGAGAGGTTAGAAGCTGGGCGTCAGTGCCTTGGGCCCGCAGTGCTTTAATCAAGCTCAGGTTGTAATGGGGCGACATGGCTGCTGGGTCGAGCATCCAGACCTTCATGTCAGTACTACTCCCTTCAACTCAGACTGCAATTATGTTTGCCTCTCCCCCTCTTGCCGGTTAGTAGCGCCAACTCTCGAGCAGCACTGCCCAGTAGGTGCGCAGCCGTAGTATTGAGTCCTCGCGGTTTCCATGCAGCAGTTGCACCAGCCGGACAGCAGATTTCATTAGAAACTCCAGTGTGAAGCCCATCTTGAGGGCCAGTACGCTGGCCTCGCGACCTCGCTTACGGAAATAGTACAGGGCGCTGATATGGTGGTTCCTCACCTTGACCTGCACGTACCGGGCGACGGTGCTCGACTCCTCGTGTGTGAAGGTGGCTGTTGGTAGGAAGTAGCTGCGCCAACCCGCCTTGCGCGCTCGCTCGCACAGGTCAGGTTCCTCAGCAAATAGGAAGAATCCCTCGTCTAGCCCGCCGATTTGCGCCGCCAAGTCCCGGCGCAGCATCAAGCACGACCCTTGCACCCAGCCGACTTCGAAAGGCGCGCTGGCTTGCTGGCAGGCTGTCCGGTAGCGGCCCGAAAACCTGTTAGGAAACAGGCGTGCCAGGCCCAGAAATGACCACAGCACTGTAGCGGCGCTCAACGGTGGGTAGGCGCTCAATGCCCCCCTGCCCTGGCCGTCGACCATGCGTGGCCCGACGATGCCTGCCTCCTCATTGTTATCCAGGAAAGCGGCCATCTTCGCCAACGTGCCCGGAGACAGCACGGTATCCGGGTTGAGAAGCAGGGCATGTCGGCCTATTGCGCGCGCCAGTCCCTGATTGTTGGCGGCAGCAAAGCCCCGGTTTTCCGTGTTGGCGATAAGTTGAACTTGCGGAGCCTTCCTCTCGACTTCGGCTGGCGTTCCGTCCTGCGAGGCGTTGTCTACCACAATTACCTCGTAGGAGACGTCGCCCGCAGCCTGGGGCAGGCTGTCCAGGCAGGCGAATACCAACTCACCCGGATTATAAGTGACGATAATGACTGAGACATCCATGTCAGTTGGGGGGATCGGGCATTTGCCGGGGGGTGGGATGACCGCCGACCCTATCGCGCACGCTGCGCCCCAGCTCCGACAGGTGTGTTCCCAAGGCAGAATCAACCAGCAGTGCCAGCGCCAGCGCCCGCCGCCGTGTGCGTGGGTGCCTGCGCAAAGCGTGCCACAGGTGGGGCTGTGCCTGGGAACGCTGGCCCAAATCCAACAGGTTCTCGCCCCAGTACAACTCGCAGTGGGCGTAGGCCTCGCGGCGGGCGCGCAGCGCTTCGCCGGGTAGGTCGGGCTGTGTGTAGAGCTGGTCGAGCACACGCCTGCGCTCTGCCCAAAACCTTTCCTGCTGGGAGATTGACTTGGAGACATCGTGCAAACGGCTCTGTGCGCGCACGCCCGGCAGGTAGGCCCCCTGCCCCCGCAACGCTATCCGCACCCACAGTTCGATGTCCATGAAGTAGTGCAGGCTCTCGTCCAGATAGCCGATTCTGTCCAGCAGGTCGCGGCGGAAAAAGGCCGTTTGCTGGTGCAGCGTGGAGAACTCCGTCAGCAGCATAGTCAGCGAGAAGGGCTTGCTGCGCACCTCTTTCTCGATGACTTCTCCCTGCCCGTCAATGAACTGGATATCCCCATAAACCAGGTCCACCTCCGGGTGGGCCTGCAAATAGGCCACCGACTCTGATATGATGCCGGGCAGGTACACGTCGTCGGAGTTAAGCCAGGCTATGATCTCGCCCCGCGCCCGGCGGAAACCTTTATTGATGGCGTCCGACTGGCCCCGGTCTGGCTCGGAGACCCACACCAGCCGCCCCTCGTAGCGGCGCAGCACGTCCAGCGTCTCGTCAGTTGAGCCGCCGTCCATCACCAGATACTCGACGTGAGGATAGTCCTGTGACAGCACGCTTTCGATGGTCTGCTCGATGAAAGGGCCCTGGTTAAAGGAAGGCGTCACGATGGTAACGAGGGGCTGCTGGCTAGACATTGCTCACCTCCGGTGTGACCAGTTCCTGGTACAACTCGGAGTAGCGCCGCGCCATTCTCTCCAGCCCGTACGCTTTCTCTGCTTTCTCCCTGGCCTGCCGCGATAGCTCTTCCCACCCGCCATGCTGAGTTACCCAAGCGATGCCCGCCGCCAGGTCGGCGCTGTCGAAGGGCCGGGCCAGATAGCCAGTGCGCCGGTGGTCAATCAGGTCGGGCATGCCGCCCACATCGAAGGCCACACACGGCACGCCGCACGCCAGCGCCTCGACGATGGTATTGGGCAGGTTGTCCTGGAGCGAGGGGGCTACGAACACGTCGGCTGCTGCGTACAGCAAGGCGAGACTAACATCGTCGTGCAGGTGTCCTACGTAGCGCGTCCTCAGCCCCAGGTCGGGAGGGTTGGCTGGCGTCGAGGCTCCAAATACGATTGCCTCAACCCCGTCAGCCTGCCTATCCGCCGCCAGGTGTTGGAGCGCTGCCTGCAAGTGGGTGAAGCCTTTGCGCGCGTCGCTGGTGGCCCGGACCGCCCCGTATAGCACCAGTTTGCGGTCGGTGGGCAGCCCCAGCAATTCGCGCGCGAGGCGCTGTTCGACAGGCCGGTAGCGATCCAGCCGCAACCCGTTAGGGATGACCTCCACCCGCGTGTCCCGCAAGATCGAACTGGCTCGCGCGCAGTCGGCCAGCCAGCGGCTGGGCGTCACGATCGTCAGGTCCAGGCCCGCCCAGTGCTTTCGCTTTTTCCGCCACATCCACCGACTCACATCGCGCTCTGTGCTTGAACCCAACATGGGGCAGGCTCCACAGGATTCCTGGTAGCGCGTGCAGTCGCCCGCGTAGTGGCAGCCGCCCGTGAAGGGCCACATATCGTGCAGCGTCCACACGATAGGATGCCTGAATTTCGCCAGCGCCCTGATGGGCATGAAGCCCGCCGAGACCCAGTGCAAGTGCACCACGTCTGGCTGGAGGCGGCGCACCTGCCCGGCCAGTCCGTGCGGAAACCAGCCCACTCCCCAGGGGGTTCTCTGGCGGGCTGGGTGCAGCCGCAGGGGCAAGTGGTCCAGCAGAGAGAGGGAATGGGCGAACAGGCCGCCCAGCCCGCCAGGCAGACGCGTCACGGATGGGTCGTCGCTCGACTTTCTTAGCACCAGCATGCGCGATTCGAGGCCCCTTTCTTGCAGGCCGCTGTGCAGCCGGTAGGCCGCGCGCGCCGCGCCGCCTTCGGTATCGTAGAAGTTGAGGTGCAGGATATTCACCTATACTGCCGATTCGCTGGGCTGGAGGTCATAGCCAATCCTGGCAGCCGTCTCCGTAACATACGGTAGGATAGAAATGATTTCTTCATAGTTCGTGCGCTTCCACTTGTCGCCGGCTGGCTCGGTGACCGTCGTGCGGCTGAGTGGTGAGGCGTTGACATACTGCTCGGCTTGCCGCGACCATTGCAGGTCTAGAGCTTCGCTCAGTCTCCTTACGACGGTGGGTGTGTGTGCGACCAGCTCCTCGTATCGAACCCACGAGGCTTCTCTGGGCTGGCGTTCGAGAAAGGCAAGCACGTGTTCGACGTGCTGCCGCCAACTCCAGGCGCATATCTGCGGCAGTGGTTCGGAAAGCACTTCCTGCCAGCCTGGAGGGGCCGGGTAGGTCCAGTGGTCGATGGTTCTGGACTCGACGCTTTGCACAATGGCGGTCAACTGTGGTTTGCCGAAACGCTCGACGTATGGCCAACCCTCTATCATGCTGCTGATGTTAGCGCGTGGGTCGCGTACCAGAAAGATGTAGCGGGCGTCAGGAAAAGCTCTGTCTAAGAACTCCAGATGGAAGCAGTTGGCAATGGTCTTGTCCAGATAGCGGACGCGCTTCAGGCCGAACATGTAGGTGGGGCTGAGGCTATGCAAATACCTGATAGGCCAGGCGCGGTTGCTATGCTGCACGGAAACGGTTCGCTGGAAGGTTTCTCGCCGTATAGCTCGCATGGCCCGCCTGGTGGCCTGCACGCTCCCCACATAATCAGATGGCTCCTGCATTCTCTCGTAGGGGAAGTTGCGCCACCAGATGTCATCGGCTTCCGATTGAAGATAGGTCAGTTTGTCAAACTGTGACAGGATGTCGAATAGAAAGGTCGAGCCTGAACGCGGCGGGGCGAGGATGAATACCGGGCGGTCGAAACAGTCGTACTGTGCCACGAGGTCCAACAGCCTCGCGAGCTGCCACTTTAACGATTGCTTCCGACCCTGCATGGTCTGATCTTGCTTTCCTGCACGATAAGTTGGCTTTGGAGACTCCGACGGCTCTCCTACCAGTTGTCGTCTACTTCGTAGCCGAGACGAATCAGAACGTCCCCTTCCCTGTCCTTGAAAAGGGCCTTTTCCTCCGGTCCGAAGAACTCCTTCCAATTGCCGGGTTGTCCCTTGCGGACGAAGACCTCCGGTCCCTCATCTTGAAAGGGTCGCCCTCTATCTCTCTCCAGACGCTGCATGCTTTGGAAGCTCGACGCTTGCACTGCGGACTGCAGTCGATCTTCTGTGACTGAAAGACCCAGAAAGTCTGCTATGCGCCGCAGTTGGCCCAAACTGTCGCGGACCAGGTCCTCGTATTTGACGACCGCCATCTCCGCTGCCAGCGAGTCTCGAAGGGCCCACGATACCACGTGCTCGCCCCACAGGCATGGAGCGTGATCGCGGCGTTTCAGGAATGCTCCGAACGTGGTTCCTTGGGGCAGCTGTCTCAACTGGTGGAAATAGTAGGATACGTAGGTGTCCCTGCCGTCGCGCACAAGGTAGATCAATCTGGGGTATTCTGCCACGAATGGCGCATGCGATTTCATCGTGCGAGGACGGCGCAAAGTCTGGATGATGTCATCCTGCTTTCCGACTTCGGGGACGTACCGCTGGCAGACATGGAAGTCGATGACTTCTTCGTCGGTCGGTTTCAGGAGGTTGGCAATCAGAAAGCGGGCCCAGGTGTTGCCGGATTTCGGGTACGATACGACAAAAACGTCGTCAGGGTAGACTATGTCTGGGACCCACTTTGGTCCGCTGCTACCTCCTCGGTTCAGTATCTGTTTGAGACGGCCAAGGACGCTCGCCATCAATTCACTCGCTGTGCTCAACCGCGAACCGGCTGGCCTCCCAGTGCAACGGGGTGGCAATCAGGCCGAGTTCACGCTCCACGAGCGATTTCGTTCTACCTTCAATGCGAAAGGCGAGGACGTTCTCGTGCCGGTCGTGCACTTTCACACCAGGTTGGCCTAAGAACACCGTGACAAAGTACTGGCCGGGGGCTAACAACAGTCCGGGTATTTCGACCGTCGCGGAGTATACACCGGGGTCGTCTGTCCACAGGTCGCCTTCTACGTCACTGCTGGCGGTAGTCATCACGTCAAGGCCGTCCGCCAAGCGGATGCGCAAGCCGACGCGATAGGCTGAGATTCGCTCAGAGAGTCTGTACCGTACTCGTATGCGAACCGGGAGGTTCGCCAGGTGGGTGGTCGCGAGCGTGCCATCCGGTGTAAGGAGTTCGATACTCAAGATTTGCGCCGCCCGGTTGGATTTAGGCACGAACTCGGCGCTGGCCTCCTCCTTCACGCCCTCAGACAGGTAGTTCTGGATGACTTCGGTCACTTCGCCTCGAGCCCGAACCTTACCGGCGTCGAGCCAGATCGCGTCCTGGCAGAGGCGCGCGATGGCGCTCATGTTGTGGCTGACAAACAGCACCGTCCGCCCCGCCTGCGCCACGTCGCCCATCTTACCCAGACACTTCTTTTGGAAGGCCGCGTCGCCCACGGCCAGCACCTCGTCCACCAGCAGGATTTCGGTCTCCAGGTGGGCGGCCACCGCGAAGGCCAGCCGCACGAACATCCCACTGGAATACCGCTTGACCGGTGTGTCGATGAATTGCTCCACCTCGGCAAAGGCCACAATTTCGTCGAAGTTGCGGTCAATCTCGGTCTTGCTCATCCCCAGGATGGCACCGTTCAGGAAGATGTTCTCGCGCCCGGTCAGTTCCGGGTGGAAGCCCGTGCCCACTTCGAGCAGCGACCCGACCCGGCCATCCAGCTCGGCGTAGCCTTCGGTGGGTTCGGTGATGCGCGAGAGTATCTTGAGCAGCGTGCTCTTGCCCGCGCCGTTGCGCCCGATGATGCCCAGCACTTCCCCCTGCCCCACCTCGAACGACACGTCACGCAGCGCCCAGATGGTTTCCTCCGGGGGCGGGGGCTGGCCCAACTGGCGCAAGCGGCGCACCGGGGAGGCCAGCAGATCCATCATCGTCTCGCTGAAACGCTTGTAGCGCGCCTGCTGCGCGCCGATGCGGTATTGCTTGCCCAATCCCTCCACGCGAATGGCGACGTTGCTCATGGGTCTATATCACGTCCGCGAAGCTTTTTTCCATCCGGCGGAAGACGAATGCCCCGCTCACCAACAATGCCAGGGCCACGAGCGTCGAGACCGCCGTCACCGGGCCGGGAGCCGTCCCACTGCCCAGCAACGCCCAGCGGAAGCCCTCGATCACGCCGACCATTGGATTGATCCCGTACAGCGCCCGCAGCCCCTCCGGCACGATGCTGCTCGGATAGGCCACCGGCGAAGCGAACAGCCAGAACTGGGTCAGGAAGGGGATGACGTAGCGGAAGTCGCGGTATTGTACGTTCCAGGCCGACAGCCACAACCCCACCCCCAGCGCCGTCGCTACCGCCAGCAGCAAGAACAGCGGCAGCCATACCACGTTGACCGTCGGTGCGACGCCATAGAAGGCCATCATCCCCAGCAGCACCACGAACGCGATGGCGAAATCCACCGCCGCCGGGAGCACCGCCGCCACCGGGATGACCAGCCGTGGAAAGTACACCTTGGTGATGAGCTTCTCGCTGCCAATCAGGCTCTCGGACGAATTAGCCATGGCTGTGGCGAAGTATTGCCAGGGCAGCAGGCCCGCGTAGCTGAACAGGGGATATGGCAAGTCGTCCGATGGCACCGCCGCCAATCGTCCAAAGAAGATGCTGAAGACGACCATCGAAAAGAACGGCTGTAGCACTGCCCATGACGCGCCCAGCATCGTCTGCTTGTAGCGCACCGAGATGTCGCGCCACGTCAGGAACAGCACCAGTTCGCGGTATGCCCACACGTCTCGCAGGCGCAGCGACACCCAGCCGCGCGATGGTCGGATGAACGTTTTTGGCATCGCCCCCGTCAATTTAGTCGGACGTGATCGTAGCATACCTGTTCAAATCTTAGAAATCAAAAGCCCTCTGGTACTGGGGGTGCAGCGCGCCGGATTTCCGCTGGCGACGTACACTCGGCAGGTGAGTCTCTTGTCTGCCCAGGCCGCCGCCGCCTGGGATTGCCACGAGGACTACATTGACCCCTTGACTCTCCACGTAAGCATGCCTATAATGAAGATTGTAATATTGTTTCAGGTACGGTAATCGCGTTTGAGCTTGCATAGGCGGCTGACGGCTCGCCTACTCCACCGCAGCATAGCAAGCAGACACAATAGTCTCCAGGCCAAAGGCACCGATCCACCGATCAAGCCAGTCAAGCTGAATCTCTCAAGTATTCCCACCGCACGCGAGGAAGACTCCTGACAAATTCATTGACCAAAAAGTAACCGAATCTCCCTGCCAGAACCCTCCCCCGATCCGTAACACCTTCCCCCCGATCACGAACAGGGGGCCGTGCTTCATCCGCCGCCGCCCTTACGCTTACGTCCTCCGTGTTTTTGCCGCAACGATCCGTGTAATTAATATATCGAGTAGCATGTTTTTTTAGTATACAAGTCGCGCCATATCGAGGTCTATCGTAGGTAGGAACGCAAGTATATCGTTGGGTACTAGATGCCCACCATACGCGGCACTACAATGAGGTCATAATGATGGATCTCAAAGACTATCTTGATCTGTTCGGAGAGTGGCTCTGGCTCATCCTGATCGTCGCCCTTGTGTCGGGGGCGATCGGGTATATGGTCACGCCACGGCTGTACGAGGCCCGCGTCTTGATCTCGGTCGGGGGGTATATACAGTCGCCCGACCCTGAGCGTGTCGACGTCGCCACGGCTATGGAGCTGGCGCAGGCCTACGAAATCGTGGCCAAGACACGCAGTGTGCTCCAGGGGGCTGCTGACTCTGTCGATATGCCGTTGTCGGTGTCAGAGATGCAGGCGCTAGTTGAAACAAGGGTCTTGCCCGACACCGCGATCTTGGAAGTGCGAGTCACGTACAGCGATCCCGTGCTGGCAACTGATCTGGCCTACGCTATCGCCGACGAGCTTGTCTACCTCAGCCCTACGGACCTGCGGCTGAGCGCGTCTACGAGCCGAGGGTTGCCAGCAAACTACCTCACCATTATCGAGGGGGCTCGTCCTACGAGAACCGGTCCAGGACCGCTTAGCGTCGCGGTATTGGGTGCTCTAATTGGCGTGTCGCTGGCCTGTGGCGGCGTCTTATTGAAGGACTACCTGAGCGATGCCATTGTAAGTGCAGATGAGGCCCTCGCGGTGCTGGGGCTACCGATATTGGGGACGATTCCCGGATTCCCTCGGGGGCAGGGTTCTGCCGAAGGGGAAGTATGGGGTGACCGGGGTGGAGACCTCGTGTCCGAGCGATACCGCGCACTGCGAACCACTTTCCTGCACAGCATCAGTCAGCAAGAGATGCAACCGTATATGGTTACCAGTGCTGGCGTTGGCGAGGGAAAGAGCGTTACCGCGGCTAATCTTGCCGCAGCAATCGCCTTGACCGATCTGAACGTGCTGCTTATCGATGCTGACTTTCGGCGCCCAAGAATCCATGAGCTTTTCGGATCAGGCAAGGATAAAGGCTTCGCCACGCTACTTGCAACAGAATCGCCCTCTCTTGACGAGAGGTGTGAGTTACTAGACATTGCCGACATCGTAGCGGAGGTTGTCCAGGAGACGGACATACCGGGACTTCGAGTCATTACGAGTGGTCGAATCCTCGCCGAGTCGCCAGCTCTCCTCGCCACTTCTAATACACAACGGTGGATGACAACCTTGCAGTCTGCTACGGATGTGGATGTCATCCTTGTGGACACGCCCCCTGCGTTAGTCGTGTCGGATGCTTTTGACCTTGGAATGCGGACAGAGGCGGCTGTCGTCCTGGTTTTGGAAGCGAAGAAGACGACGCGCACGGCGGCACTTGAGGTCAAGCGCCAATGCGAACTCCTCAACCTCAGGATGCACGGAGTGATACTGAACCACGTCAAAGACAGCGTGCAAATCAAGAACTACAAGGAGAAGCGGATGGCTTATAGGGAAGAGTTGGCCAAAGCCACCGAGACACCGACCGCGCTACCGGCCAAGATACTCGTCGTCGAGGACGACCCATCCTTAGCTAAGCTAATGACTACTCAGCTGTCGAAGATCGGCTACAAGGTTGAAGTGGCGGACAACCGGCGACGTGCCCTGGAGATTTTCCCGCGCTGGAAACCCGACCTGGTAATCCTGGACGTGATGCTAACTGACGAGATGGATGGTGGGTTTGAGGTCAGCAAGCGGATCAGGCAGATGCGCAAGTTGGCGACGGTGCCCATCATCATGGTTACTGGCCGCGTGGATTATGACGCCAGGGTGACAGGATTTGAGGCCGGTGCCGACGACTATATCACCAAGCCGTTCGAGCTCGACGATCTGGCCTTACGCGTGGCGGCCTTGCTGCGGCGGGCGAACGTTGGCAATACCCGCCAGTGGTCCTCGCTGCCTAGCCAGCCCTATGCCGCTCCTGGCGCCAGCGTAGACGGTAACGGCTCGGCGCGAACGGACGGCTGATGCCGCTCAGTGGAACCCCGCTGCAAAGATGGCAGGATTCATAGGAATAAACACTCGTTATTGGCGTGAGGAGGGAGAGAACAACAATGGGAATACCTCAGTTTACGGCGAAGCCCATTTCCAAGGTTCACCGATCGCGAATGGGGCATACAGCGGCGTGGGCTATCATCGATGGCAGCATTGTGCTGGGCTCTTTTGGCTGCGCCTTCTGGGCACGCGCGCTCACCGCACCGCTTGACTTCCAGGAAAGTCTAGGCTTCCTCATTTTTATTGCCATTCTAACCATTGTCTCATTCTTCATGTTCGGCATCTATGCCCGTATCTGGTCTCAGACCAGCGGACACGAAGTCTCGATCATCCTTAAGGCGCTGTTTGTATCTGCTGTGGTTACTGGTGCCCTTGACCTTGCAGTGGGGTCGCCACGACCTGTGCCAATCAGCGTCATGGTGGTGGGGTATGCACTAACCGCGATGGGGGTGGTAGCGGTCCGCTACCAATCCCGCTTGGTGAGCGGGCTGTCTTGGCGCTGGAAGGCGATCTGGCACCATGAGTTTCCCACCGCGCCTACGCGGACACTCATCGTGGGAGCGGGGGAGTCTGGCCAAGCGTTTGCCTGGCGGCTGCGGCATCGTTGGGATCGCCCAAGCGGGCAAAGGTTCCAGACAGTAGGGTTTGTAGACGACGATCCTGGCAAGCTTGGACGTTACGTCGAAGGACGCCCTGTTCTGGGTGGCCGCACCGATATCCCGAATCTCGCTCAAACCCACCGGGTCGAGCTGATCGTTTTGGCCCTGGACAATGCTTCTGGCTCAGAACTGCGAGACGTACTTTCCTACTGCGACAAGACCGACGCACGCATAAAGGTCGTGCCAGACACCTTTTCCCTGCTGAACTCCAATGGCGGACTACCGCTGCGTGACATCCAGCCGGAGGACATCATAGGGCGCAAGCCTGTAGGGCGCCACAATGCATGTGACCTTTCCCCAATTGCTGGCAAGACGATCCTGGTGACGGGAGCAGCAGGTTCTATTGGATCTGAGACCTGCCGGCAGCTTCTGAACCATGACATCAAGAAGTTGGTCCTGCTGGACAATAACGAGAGCGGCTTGCATAACATATTGCTGGAACTGGAGGCACGAACCCACATTCCGCTGGAACCCGTCTTGGTGGACATTACGGACGTGAAGGCCCTCTCGCGTGTGTTCAGAAGACATAGGCCAGAGATTGTGTTTCACGCCGCCGCGTATAAGCACGTGCCATTACTACAATCGCATCCCTGCGAGGCTATTCGCGTTAACGTCAAGGGCACGTGGCAACTTTCCGAGTTTGCCCTGCAAAGTGGTGTTGAACGCTTCGTGCTCATATCGTCCGACAAGGCAGTCGAACCGTCCAGCGTAATGGGAGCCAGCAAGCGTTTGTGTGAGTTGCTCATGGCGGCAATGGCCGGGCAGAGCCAAGGGCGTACGCTCTTCACATCGGTCCGGTTTGGCAATGTTTTCGGGAGTCGCGGCAGTGTGGTGCCCACGTTCCTTCGCCAGATCGAAAGTGGGGGCCCGGTGACGGTGACACACAAGGACATGGCCCGCTACTTCATGACGATCTCAGAGGCCGTCAACCTGGTCATTCACGCCTCTTGCCTGACCGAAGGAAACGACCAATTCCTCCTGAATATGGGAGACGAGATCAAGATCGTCAGTCTTGCCGAGCGCCTGATCCGGATGCGGGGGCTGCGCCCCTACCAGGACATCGATATCCAGTTTACCGGTCTGCGCCCGGGGGAAAAGCTCCACGAACGACTCTGGAGTGATGCAGAAATCCCCTACCCCACGGCCCATCCCAATATCGTCAAGCTGGTGGATCCAGGGCAATGCGTGAACAAGGGTGCGTTGATGGATTACCTTCACGTGTTGTTTCAACAGTGCAAGCCGGGGGAGACGCTCGTCGATATGCCTGAAATCTCCTCGTCAATCGGCGGCAGCAGGGAATCCACCAAGCATCCCTGTTTGGCGTGTATGCTCAGCTTAATGGATGAGGTGCAGTGTGATACAACAGCATCAACTATGAAACCGAGGTGGTCTCCTGCATGCGGTGATGCGATACAGGAACTCATCCAGAAGAGGATAGAAATCCTTCACCAGGAAATGCAAACCCACGTGTCTGAAGGCACGAACGGGTATCGTGCTGCCAACCCGTCTATTGACGCGCTGTTGGGTTTTGGGGACCGCCAGGTGACGGAATCGTCGCAGCAGGGAGAGGGCACAGGATGAAGATCTCGATGTCCTCTCCGGACATTACTGAAGCCGAGATCATGGCGGTGAATGAAGTGCTCAACGGGCGATGGTTGAGCATGGGCCCGAAACTCGTCGAGTTCGAGACGGGGATGGCCAGCTATTTTGGGCTTGAGCACGCGATCGGGGTCAATTCAGGCACCAGCGGCCTGCATTTGACGATGATTGCTGCGGGGATCGGCGAGGGTGACGAAGTCATTACCCCCTCGTTCAGTTTCATCGCCTCGGCTAACTGTGTGCTCTACGAGCGGGGCATACCCGTGTTCGCCGACATTGATCCGTTGACAGGGAACATGGATCCGGTGAGCGTGGAGGCCGCGATCACGGAACGCACGAAGGCGATCATTGTGGTTCATGCCTTTGGCCAGCCCGCTGCCATGGACGCCATGCTTGACATCGCCAAGAGGCACGATCTGTGTGTGATCGAGGACGCGTGTGAGGCCGTTGGCGCCGAATACAACGGTCGCCGCGCCGGCACGATGTCGGATGCTGCTGTGTTGGCCTTCTACCCGAACAAGCAGTTGACCACTGGTGAAGGCGGCATGATCGTAACCAGCAACGAGAGGTGGGCCGACCTCTTTCGGAGCCTGCGCAACCAGGGGCGAGACGAGTTCTCGGCGTGGCTCGACCACCGGCGGCTTGGTTACAACTATCGTCTGGATGAGATGAGTTGTGCCTTGGGGTTGGTGCAGCTGCAGCGTGTCGAAGAATTGCTGGCTAAGAGAGCGCAAGTTGCTGCCTGGTACAACGAGCGCATTGATCGTATTGACGGGGTCAGTAAGCCCTGGATCGCGCCGACAACGACGCGTATGAGTTGGTTTGTGTACGTCATCCGATGCGACGACCACGTCGATCGTGATCGGTTGATGGCCAATTTGGCTGCTCAGGAGGTGCCCTCTCGTCCCTACTTTACGCCTATCCACTTGCAGCCATTTTACCAAGACCGTCTTGGTTGGAGAGAAGGCGTGCTGCCCCATACCGAGCAAGCTGGTCGCACATTCCTCGCGCTTCCGTTTTCCAGCGTCATGACTGAGGAAGAGGTGGACCACGTTTGCTTGCGCCTGGAAGAGAGCATTGATCTATCTACGTCAAGCGTCAAGACCCACGTGCGTACCGATGTTGACCTATGACGAGGGTGGACTCTAGAGACAGGCTGGAACGGCATTTTCTTCCATTATGTGGGCGGTCAGGTTGATGAACACCCCAATCGAATCGACACAACTCAGCAAAACCCGGTTCAGTCCGCTTTCCCTACGAACCAACGTGTCGTGGGCTTTTGTGGGCAATGCCATATACGCGGGCAGCCAGTGGGGCCTGATAGTTGTCCTGGCCAAATTGACATCCCCTCTGATAGTGGGACGATTTGCCCTGGCGCTGGCGGTAACGACGCCCGTCATGATGTTTTCAACTCTGAACCTGCGGTCTGTTCAGGCGACTGACGTCAAGCAGGCGTACTCTTTCAGTGATTATCTGGGCTTGCGGCTACTCACAGCGCCTATTGCCTGGCTTGTCATTGCCATAATCGCCATGTTCTCAGGGTATGGCTGGGCGACTTTTTCGGTTGTCTGTGTCGTTGGGCTGGCGAAAGGGTTGGAGACGATCAGCGGAGTGTACTACGGGTTGTTCCAGCTCCATGAACGCCTCGACCTTATTGCAAAGTCTATGATTATCAAAGGGGTGCTGTCACTCGTCGGCCTCAGTCTGGGCGTGTACTTAACGAACGATCTTTTTTGGGGAGCAATAGGTATGGCCGCCGCATGGGCCTTGCTGTTGCTGTCGTTCGACCTCCCCATGGGACGCCAAATATTACGCTCTACTCCGCATCCGCCGGAAGGCGAGCCAAGTCTCGGTGCCGGAGAAGCGTCACTACGACCTCGCTGGGACATGTCGACGCTGGCGAGACTCACCTGGCTGGCACTGCCATTGGGTCTCGTGGTCATGTTGATTTCTCTCGGCATGAACATCCCGCGCTACTTGATCGAGGCGCATATCGGCGAGTACCAGCTAGGTATCTTCGCCGCCATAGCCTCTCTACAGAAGGTGGGATACACCGCCGTCACAGCCTTGGGGCAATCTGCGACTCCTCGTATGGCCAAACATGCATCTCGGGACATCCGAAGGTATCGCGCGTTGCTGGCCAAATTGCTGCTGATAGGTCTGGTTTTGGGGATCATGGGAGTGGTCGTTGCGTTTGTGGCCGGACGAGCGATTCTGACTCTTCTCTTTCAGCCTGATTATGCCAGGCCAGACCTTCTGGTGCTCACTATGTCGGCGGCTGGATTTGAGTATCTGGCATTGATCTACGGTTACGCATTAACAGCAGTGCGAAAATTCAAGGTTCAACTGCCGCTTTACGCCAGTGTCACGATTCTGACTTTCCTGGTGTGCACCTGGTTAATCCCGAGAGGCGGGTTGGTGGGGGCAGCGATAGCGCTCAACATAGTGGGTTTCGTCAAGGTCGCCAGCAGTGTGCTGGTTCTCAATCGTTCCCTCCACGCAGAAAGCAACAAAGAGAGATAAGCGCGTGTCAGATTCAAGAAACAGGCCGATTCGTATCCTCCACGTCGTGAACCGTATGGTTCCTGGCGGCGGGGTGCAGGGTTGGCTCATGGAGGTTCTCCGCCGCATAGATCGCGAACAGTTCCACATGGACTATCAAACGATGAGTTCGCGTGGCTTTGAAGGGGAAATCGAGGAACTGGGCAGCAAGATATTTCTGGGGCCTTCCAATCGCGAGCCCGTCGCTTTTGGTCGCAGTCTGAGAAGGCTTATTCACGACGAAGGGCCTTACGACATCATCCATGGTCACAGGCAGCAGTTTAACGGCTACGTCCTGCGCCGAGCGAAGGATTTCGGCGTGCCGGTACGCATTGCCCATAGCCATGCCACCGGTCTACAGGGAGATAGAGTCGGGCCTTTTCGGCGCATATACAACGCTTACATGGCCAGTTTGATGGCCCGTTACGCCACAGGTGGTCTGGCAGCCAGCGAAGTTGCAGCGCAAGGGGTGTTTGGAAACGCATGGAGAGCAAACCCAAGGTGGAAAATCCTGCATTACGGGGTTGACCTGGAACCTTTTCAGGCGGAGGTTGATCGAGCTGCGGTTCGTAGCGAGCTTGGCATTCCCGATGGCCGTTTTGTTCTGGGCAACGTCGGCAGATTCAGTCTACAGAAGAACCACAGCTTTCTGATCGACATTTTCGCCGAAGTTGTCAGGCGAGATCCAAACGTCTCCTTGTTGCTGGTTGGAGATGGACCGACTAATGCTGCAATCAGGAAGAAGGTGGATGATAACGGGCTGACAGACCACGTCGTCTTCGCAGGCTACAGTTCGAATGTGCCGCGACTCATGCTTGGGGCGATGGACGTTTTTGTAATGCCGTCTCTTTTTGAGGGATTGCCGATATCGCTAATAGAGGCGCAGGCAGCCGCTCTTCCCTGCGTTGTGTCCGGCGAGATTTCGAGAGAGGTGAGTGCCCCACAGGATATGGTGCAGTTCATCTCCCTGGAAAGTCCCCCATCCACGTGGGCTGAAGCGATTCTGTCTACAAGAGACCTGAGCAAGAAAGTTGACCGGTCAAAGATTCTTGAGCTGATGAAGGAAAGCTCGTTCAACATCTGGAACTGTGTGAGCACTCTGGAAAGGTTCTATTTAGAGTGTCACGAGCGTGTGACACACGAGTAGCTTGCACGAAGGGTTGAGGACAATCCCGAGAACCGGGAGTGTTGGCCTGATTGAGAGGCAATGAATGTCGAGCTCGGCCCAGCTCATCAACAGAACACCTGAGCACCCGATTCCCGAAATCGAGCGGGCTATCACCGCTCCCACCCGCGGGCAATCGGTGCTTATGGAACTGCCATTCTGGCTGGGTCTCGCGTTTTGGGCATTGCTGCCGTCGATCAGAACACCCTGGTACGAAATCGCATCCATCCCTGTAGACTCGAAGAACCTCAGTGTCGTGATTCTGGCGGGCCTATACGCATACGGGCTCTTCGCCTATCTGGTCGTGAAACGGCGGAAGTATCCTGAGCATCGTCGCTCCAACGCGCTCCGCACATCAAACTCGTGGCACCACGGCATTCTCACCTTTGCTCTGGCCACCGTCTATTATGCAACGATGACGCTCTTGCTGGGTCACCTGGCATCCCGAGACCGTACCGCGATGCTGTTTACCTTGATTTGGACGCTGGCAGCAATTGTCCTGGGCTACGCTCTCATTGTGGAACGATCCGCCACCTCGGTTCGCCAGTTTCTTCAACGCCTCACCCTGTTTCTGGCTGCGGTAGGCCTGCTCTATTCGGCTGAGTCTTTACTTGACTTGGGTCTGAGAAGCGACCTCGGAAAACTCTATTCCGGCCGGGACTTCGGCATTCAACGGGTCGCCGGTCCTCTGTTTGGCGCCTCTACGGGTTACTTCATTTTGATACCCGCGCTTTCGTTCTCGTTGCAGGAACTGCTCAATAGTCGCAAAGGGTGGATCTACAATCTGGGAGCTGTGTTCTGTCTTTTGCTCACAATAATTGCCATGGGTTCGCGGGCTGGCCTGCTGATTTTGTCACTTCTCTTTGTTGGCGTGATCCTGCTTATTAGAGACAGGAAGAGAGTTGTCGCCCTGGCCCTGCTGACGGTTCTGGCAGTCATTGCCGGAGCGGTTGTATTCTCATCCGCTCAACCTGACCGGCTTACCAGCGTTGAAGGTGAGAGCCGCTTTTCTAACCACCGAATCTCTCTACAGATTGTTGCAAACGAAGACCTTGGCGCGCAGATCTTTGGGTCAGGTTACGGAGCCATCTGGCCCTGGTATTTGCAGGAAGCGGACTACACCGCTTCCAGGTACTTCAACTGGAAGGACACGTCAAGGGGGGTAGAAACGCGGTTTGGCCGGATGACCTATCATCCCCATTCGGTCTTTCTATTGCTGTTTGTCGAATTGGGTTTGGTGGGCCTGCTCGTTTTCACTCTTCTGTGGATTGCCTTTGCACGACTCTTGTTACGAAATGCCTCGCATTCAGCAGTGTCAATACTTACGGCTGGCGTCGTGGTATCTGGCCTGACGTTGTTCTTTGATCTGGTTATCGTCAGGAGGCCACCGCTCAACGCCATATGGTGGACGTACTTATTTGGGACGCTAATGCTGACAAACGAGCATGATTCCGAGCGCAACTTCGACAGCAGGTCACCAGTTGAAGAGGCCGTGAAGCCATGAGATTGATGGTTACGACCGACCAGCGGTTTGGCTGCACGCCCGATGGAGCTGTCTGGACCCCGGGGCTATTTGCGTATCCATTCTGGACCCGGTATTTGGCCGTCTTTGAGCACGTGCGGGTCGTGGGACGGGTACAGGATATCGACGTCGCCCCAGCTGACTGGATTCGGGGCGATGGTGAGGGCGTGTCATACGTGAAACTGCCTCACTACGTTGGGCCTTTAGAGTACCTCGTCCGGGTTGGTAGGATTCGAGGTGTCATCCAACAGGCCATGAGGTCAGAGGATGCCATCATCCTTCGGGCAAGCTCCACAATTGGATCGGCAGTAGAACCCTTCTTGACTAGAGATCGCCGTCCATATGGAGTGGAAGTCGTAACGGATCCATATGACGTGTTCGCGCCTGGCTCCATTAAGCATCCCCTACGCCCATATTTCCGCTGGAGATTCCCACAAAAGCTTCGACGGCAGTGCGCTGCAGCTTGCTGTGTTTCCTACGTGACGAAAGCGGCGCTCCAGCAAAGATATCCCCCGTCTCCAGGGGCCTACACTACTCACTACTCCAGCGTGGAGTTGCCTGACAAAGCTTTTGTGACCCAGGCTCGCTCCTTTCAGCAGGGAACGAATCCGTACACGCTGATCACTGTTGCCTCTTTGGCTAACCTGCGCAAAGCGACCGACGTGCTGCTCAAAGCGGTGAAGATCTGCGTGGACGCAGGCACGAACCTCAAGTTGGTGGTGGTTGGTGACGGAAGACGGCGACCGGACCTGGAGGGGCTGGTTGATGCTTTGGGGTTGGGCAGTCGTGTCTTGTTCACGGGCAACTTGTTACCCGGAGATCCTGTGCGCTCCCAGCTAGATCAAGCTGATCTCTTTGTTCTGCCTTCTCATATGGAAGGACTGCCCAGAGCAATGATTGAGGCAATGGCCCGAGCGCTACCGTGTATAGGCTCTACCGTTGGCGGGATTCCAGAACTGTTGCCTTCAGAGGATATGGTGCCCCCGGGAGATGCGCAATCCCTTGCGGGCAAAATCCAAGAGATACTGTCTACGCCAGAACGCATGACCCGAATGTCAGCGCGTAACCTGGACATAGCTCAGGAGTATGAAGAAGGAATTCTACGAAAAAGACGCGCAGAGTTCTATGAGCATTTGCGCGATGCAACGGCGTCGTGGCTGAAATCACATGTCGGCAAACGCACCTACGCGGTTCACGGACTGCAGACTGACTAGCATACGGGGGTTTTGCCTTTTTTGGTGGTACTGATGGGACTTGAACTGTCATCTAGCAACATAAAGCCGATTGGGGCCCAGTCAGTGTGGAAGCGAAGGGAGATGGCTTTTCTCCGCAAGACTTGGCGTGCGCTGAAGTTCCTGACGTGGCGGTTTCTGCTGGTGGTCGGGGGACTTCTCTTGGCGCTCGTGCTGGCTGAACTTGGCGTACGGGCTTACGAGGCTTGGGGCGGTGGCAGCGATGACCCGGAAATGATGAGGCACGGTCTACCGTGGGGATGGAGTTACGCGCCAGGCACCAGTAGAGTAGTCGCGTCGCAGGATGGCGACGAGTACGTTGTGACTATCAATAGTCTGGGCTTACGTGACCGTGAATATCCGCTCGAAAAGCCCGATGGGACATTTCGCATTCTGGTTCTGGGTGACTCCTATGGCGACGATGGCTCTGTTCCGCCGGGTAATTTGTATCACGAACGGCTCGAACAGGTCCTGAACGACTCGCTCGATGTTCCTATTGAAGTAATGAATGCGAGTGTATCGGCCTGGGACACAGAAAATCAACTCGTCTTCTATGAAGAAGAGGGGGGCCGGTTCAATGCTGATTTGGTACTGCTCGCCTTTTGCCTATGCAATGATTTGCCTGGGGTCTATGAAGGGTGGGAAATCTATGATAGCCCGACGTTCGCCCTGCGAGAAGGCGAACTGATCCAGGTCAACTTCCCGGCTGACTCAATGGCAACGGAGCAAGTAGCTGTTGCTGGCGATTTCGACACAGCTGCGATTGACGCGCGCCCCAGGCGCTCACTCAAGTTTCAAATCAAGAAACTGGCCTACGACAATCTACACCTCTTCATATACATCAGGAGAGCAGGCAACGCCGTACCGCTGCTTAATCGCCTACTCATTCGCTTTGGGTTGCGTGAGGAGATTCGAGTTCTTCACCAACAGTTCATGGTGGATGAGACTCCGGAAATGCGCGAGGCGTGGATAGTCTCCCAGGGGCTAATAGACCGTCTGGATAACCAAGTACAGCAAGACGGAGCCGAATTTGCCGTTCTAGTAATCCCTTCTCCCTACCAAGTCGAGGTAGCCCATTGGTGGGAGCCAGAGTTCGACTTCTTCCCTGCAATGAGTACTGTCGCCTGGGATTTGCATAGACCAGACACCATTCTACAGGGTTTTCTGCAAGAGGAGCATATCGCCTACTACTTCCTTGGAGACGGATTCACCGAATACATCACACAAACCGGGGAGCTAACAACCTGGGAAGACAATCGTCATTGGAATCTCACCGGTCACGAACTAGCAGGCCGCTTGACAGCGGAGTGGTTGCTGGCATCCGGTCTGCTGCCGGACAAGGGGTAAGTTAGGCTGCAGCTCGTAAAATGAGCGAGACCGCAGAGCATACTAGGCGGGCGTCAACGGATGCAGGGTGACGCGGAGCAAACGCAAACTCACAGAGACGCTGCCGAGGAGACACTTGACTTGAAAAACGACAGAGAAAACACACTGAAACGAGTTGCCCGCATCCTCGCCTTGCTTCCAAAACGCCCTATCGACGTCTACGACAGGCTGAGTCTGTCAGTCGCAAATCGTAGCGAGAGGCTTAGGGAAGCTCCGGTGTACGAGGCCAATCAGTGGCACGACGTGCTTGAAGCGTTAGAGGTGCTTTTCGCAGAACCAGTAGATAACGTTCTGCACGACCCGGCCTTTCACAAGCTAGAAGAAACTGTCCGCGATCGGATTGGCACCCTGCCCGAAAACGCACCATGGTCGCAGAGGCACAACGCCGATTTCACGTTTGCCACGGCATGCTTTCTGCTGTGCCGGGTGCTTAAGCCCAACATTGTCATTGAAACCGGTGTCGCCTACGGCGTCAGCTCGTCCTTCATGCTGCAGGCTCTGGAGATGAATGGTCGCGGCACGTTACACAGTATCGACTTGCCACCCTCGATTGAGGACAACGCAGTTCCGTACGTTGGGTATCTCATTCCTGAGCATCTGAAGCCGCGCTGGGAGCTGCATCGCGGTACAAGCAAAAGGGTGCTGCCCCCACTATTGGCGCAACTCGGGCAAGTGGACATGTTTGTGCACGATAGCCTGCACACCTATCGGAATATGCTCTGGGAGTTTCAAACCGTCACACCGTGTCTGCCACCTGAGGCAGCACTGATCGCGGATGACATCGGTGGAAATCCGGCCTTCCTGGAGTGGGTCACGGATGCCGATCCTGTGTTTCGGGCGGTTGTTCACGAAGAAGATAAGGCGGGAATGTTTGGCATCGGAGTGTTTTCTGAAAGCAACTAGTGCAGCTTGCCGTCGGGTCGAAGGGTCGGAATGGCCGATAGATCTTCCGCCGCTCGCCGACGAGGAGCTCACAGCACCACCTGGATTCTGAGGATTAGGCCAAATGAATGTTCTGCAGGTAAGCACAACTTCGGTGACCGCTAATAAGTTCTTGCGTCCGTTTGCCGAATACATGCGCGAGAAAGGTCACCACGTCTCGTTTGCCTGTTCGGCAAAGGATTATCCTGACGCTCCGTCCAGGGTCAGGCAACTTGAGGACGCGGGCTTTGAGGTGCACGAGATCGCCTTCGCGCGAAGGATCCGGCCCTTTCAGGACGTGAAGGCCTTCTGGAATTTACTGCGGCTGGTTCTTTCGAATAAGTACGACGTGGTTCACACACACACGTCCAAAGCAGGATTCATCGGTCGCATCGCTGCGCGGCTGGCTGGATGCCCTGTAGTTGTCCATACCGCTCACGATTTGTTTGCCCGGGCTTTTGGCCCAGGCTTGAAACGAAGTCTTTTCATTTTCTTGGAGAAGTTGGCCAGCCCCTTCTGTAACTCGGTGCTGTTCGTCTCAGAAGCTGTCCGTCAAGACGCTATACGCTACCGGTTGAAAAGCGAGGACAGTTTGATATTTGTCGGCAATGGAATTGATGCTGACGAGTATACGAACTACCAAAGCGACAGGGTGGCCATTCGACATTCGTACGGGATAAACGCGGACGACTTATGGGTAGGCAGTGTCGGTCGATTGGTGCCGAACAAGGGAATTGACACCTTCGTGAGGGCAGCGGCACTGGTATCGGAGCAATTTCCCAAGGCCAGATTCGTGGTCGCCAGCGATGGGCCACTTCGTGGAGAACTGGAAGAATTGGCCCACTCCCTGGGAATTGCGGAAAAAGTTCAGTTTACAGGACTCTTGCCCTCCAGCCAGTCTGTCATGGATCTTATGTCCGGTCTCGACGTCTTCGTGCTGCCGACTCGGCGCGAGGGCCTGGGCATCGTGTTTGTGGAAGCCATGGCTTTGGGATGCCCGGTTGTTGGTAGCCGTATAGAACCGGTAGATCAGGTCGTGCGCCACGGTGAAACCGGCTTGCTGGCGACGGTTGACGATCCAAATGATTTTGCAGAAGCGATCTTGACACTTCTAAGAGATCCACAACTGCGCCGTGAGATGAGCGAGGCCGGGCCTGAGTACGTTAAGAGCAAATATGACTTGCAACTGGTATTTGAGCGCACAGAGAACGTTTACCACCAAGTGCGCGCGCAGACTTCACCGCTGTTGAGTGAGGTGTGAGCCAGGAGCCATGGAGATAGTTAGTATGAATACCCAACCCAAGCCCTGGAAGAGAACGATACTGCCGGTGCCGACGATTACGCCCGCTAATGGTCATCATCTGCGAGCCAATTCTACGTATCGTCGTTTCGGAAAACGTTTGCTCGACCTGCTGCTCACGATTCCGGCTTTTGTCGTGCTCCTTCCCGTGCAAATGATCATTGCGATTCTCGTGTGGCTGGCACATGGTTGGCCCATATACTTCTGTCAAGACCGGCCTGGTCTGGATGGCCGTCCGTTTTCCATTATCAAGTACCGGACCATGACGAACGATAGGGATTCGGATGGCGAGCTGCTGCCAGATGAGGACCGACTGACGCCTGTGGGCAAGTTTCTACGTCAGACCAGTCTCGACGAATTGCCTGAACTCATCAATGTCCTGCGGGGAGAGATGAGCCTGGTAGGGCCGCGCCCTCTGCTTATGGAGTACCTTGACCTCTATACGCCCGAGCAAATGCGGCGGCACGAAGCGAAGCCGGGGGTCACGGGTTGGGCGCAGGTGAATGGTAGAAATCTGATTTCCTGGGAGAAGAAATTCGAGATGGATGTTTGGTACGTAGATCATGTCTCTCTCTGGCAGGATATTAAAATCCTGCTGCAGACAGTCTGGAAAGTGGTAACGCGCGAGGGTATTAACCAGCCCGGACAGGCCACTGCTGAACATTTCCGTGGCAGCCAAGAGGTAAAACCTGCAATCGTTCTGTCGGGTCATACGATGGCGCTCGGAGTCGTGCGTGCTCTAGGCGAACAGAAGGTGCCGGTCTTCGTCGTGCATTTCGACGAACGAGATATGGCACACGTTTCTAAATACGTTCGTCAGGAGATCGTAAGCCCCAATCCAGCGGAATCTGAGGAGCTGTTTATCGAGCACCTTGTCGAACAGGCAGCGCATTTTGGGAACGGTTTGCTTATCCCTGCCTCTGACGAGACGCTCGTGGCTGTATCCCGCCACAAGGATCTCCTGCAGCGACATTACATGGTCGCGTGCACCGAGTGGGGGATAACCCAAGACTTCATCGAGAAGAAATACACCTTCATCCAGGCGGCCAAGGATGGAGTGCCGCATCCCAAGACCCTGATCCCCCGGAACCTGTCGGAAGTTGAGGAGTATATCGAGCAGGTTCAGTTTCCGTGCCTGGTAAAGCCAAGCCAGAGCCACCGCTACTACGAGCATTTTAAGCGCAAGATGGTCTTGGCAGAAGACGCCGAGCAAGTCCTTTCTGCCTACGAGCAGGCTCAAGCGGTTGGTCTGGAGGTGATGCTGCAAGAAGTTATACCCGGAGACGATTCCCTCGGCGTCAACTATAATGCATACTTCTGGGACGGCGAGCCGCTGGTTGAATTTACGGCTCAACAACTCAGGAACGCCCCGCCAGACTTTGGTTCCCCGCGCGCAATAGTTAGCAAGTGGATACCGGAAGTGATCGAGCCAGGGCGCAAGATTCTCAAAGGCATCGGATTCTATGGCTATGCCTGCACGGAGTTCAAACAGGATCCGCGAGACGGTATCTACAAGCTGATGGAGGTCAATGGCCGTCACAATCTTTCGTCGCTGTTGGCGGTGCGTTGCGGGATCAATTTCCCCTGGCTGCAATACCAACATCTTGTGTTCGGGCAACTGCCCTCTGCTGCTGACTTCCGGAAGGATGTCTATTGGATTGACATCACCAGGGACGTGGGATACAGTCTGCAGTACCTCGGCAAAGAGAAATACAGACTAGGGCAATATCTGCGTCCGTACTTGCGCCCCCACGTGTATGCCATCTTGGATCTGGCAGATCCAGCGCCTTTTGTGAGGCGCGTCGTCTACCTGGCAGGCGAAGCCGGTCGGACAGTCATCGCAGCGCTGCGTCGGCGAGTAAGGCACTTATCGTCAGGACGAAAAGACCCAACTGTGGACGGTACATGAGCACAGGTCCATCGTGACCCCTGGACGAGAGGCCAATTGGTCTCCGGCGCACTCATTCAAAAAGAGGTAGATATGGTGACAACAACGTGGATCTCGTGCAATGCCTGTGGAGCTGATTCCTTCAAAGAACTCTCCGAAGTCGATGGGTGGCATATCGGGCAATGTTCGAATTGTTCTTTGATATACGTCAATCCTGTGCCGTACTTTGAACCTGACGCGGCATTCTCTGAAAAGTCTTTGGAATTCCAGTACACTGGGTATATGTACGAAAACCTGGCTGCCGTGCTGGATTTCGAAGTTTCCCAACTCCAACGTCAATTTCAGAGGGTGGCGGCTTTGATGGGGAACGGCGCCCCGGCAGGTGGAGGCCGGTATCTGGATATTGGTTGTGGTTCTGGTGTGTCCGTGCGAGCTGCCGCTGATTTGGGCTGGGAGGCCGTGGGCACTGATCTTGACCCAGAACTCATCAGGTTGGGAAAAGAAGAGCTGGGGGTTGACCTGCGCTGTGGTCATCTGCTCGACTTGGATCTAGGCGAGAGGCAATTCGAGTTCATCCGACTCAGGGATGTGATTGAGCATCTGCCCAACCCACTTGAGGTTCTTCTTGAGATCAAGCGCCTGCTTGCTCCCAAGGGGACGTTGCTGATCGTCACACCGAATGAGATGGGGCTGCCTACCCAGCTGCGTCTGCTATTCGGAAAACGCGACAGGGTGGCCACGGTTGTGCCGCCCCACCACCTGCACGGCTTCACGCAGAGGACCCTGACGCGGATACTGGATCGGGCTGGATTCGACATTCACGAGGTCGACAGCACCACACCCGTCGACCCCGCATATGTGACGTCCAACAACATGCGGTCTGCACATAACATAGCGTATTCGCTCGTTTGGCAGGGCGCCAAAGCGATAAATATGGGTAGTGTCTTATTCGGTTGGGCTGGGAAGCGCGAGGAAAGTGTGCAAAGTGACAACGTAGCTGGACGATGATAGCAGAGCACATTTCTCCCGACGACCCGAGATGGACCCAGTTTTTGAGCAAAGCGCCTCATGATGTCTACCACTTGCCGGAGTACGTTGCGCTAGAGGCTCGATACGAAGAGGGAGAGGGAAATCCGATTGCGTTTTACGCGGAGGATTCCCAGGGGTCCTTCTTGGCGCCGATGATAACTCGGCCTGTCCCCGAGTTCGTAAAGGTCGTTGTGGGAGTAACGGACTGGCAGGATGCAATCTCGCCGTATGGTTATTCGCCCCCTCTCTCTACCCTCTCAGGTGCTTCCCTCGACGTAAGACCCTTCCTGCAGGCGTTTTGTGAACTGGCGGCCAGCCAGGAAATCGTTGCGGTGCTTTTCCGCCTGCACCCTTTGCTTGGCGTGCCGCCTGAATTGTTGGCTGGGTATGGTCAACTTGTGCAGCATGGTCAGACCGTGTCGGTGGATTTGACGCTGCCAGACGAGGAACAGTGGCGCCAAACCAGAGAGAACCACAGAAGAGGAATCAAGAAGTTGACTCGCGCCGGTTTCTCCGCCGAGATGGATCGGTGGGATCTCTTTGACGATTTCGTCACGATCTACTGGGAGACGATGTCGCGCCTTGAAGCCGATAAGCGCTATTTGTTTGAGCGCGAGTATTTCGATGATCTGCGGACTGCACTTGGCTCGGGCCTGCACCTTTGTACAATTGCTTCGCCGGAGGGGGATGTCGCCGGGGCAGGGTTGTTTACGGTTGTCGATGGCATCGTGCAGTACCACCTTGGCGCTACTTCAAGTGAGTATCTCCGTGACTCCCCAACAAAACTGATGTTCGACCATGTGCGGCGCTGGGCGGCGGAAGCTGGCAACCGTGTCCTGCACCTGGGCGGTGGAGTGGGTGGTCGTACGGACTCGCTTTTTCACTTCAAGGCGGGTTTCTCCCCTCGGCGCCACGACTTCTATACCTTTCGCATGGTGCTCGATGAAAGCAAGTATGCAGAACTGAATCGGCTGTGGCGGGATCAGCATGGAGAGCCAGAGCTAGAGCCAGATGAGGACGATAGTTACTTTCCGCTGTATCGCCGGCCTGTTCGGGGCTAGGTGCCAGACACTCCCGGATTCCATGATCGTCAGCCAATTGCATCGGAAGGCTCCGGAACGTTGACCCAAATTTCCATTTTTTGCGCATGATGAGGTGTTGCCTTCGTGAGAGATGAATCTGCCGTACGCACCAAGATACTTGTAACCGGTGGAGCCGGGTATATTGGCAGCCACATCGTTCTTGAATTAGTTCAAAGAGACTACGACGTCGTCGTCTATGACAATCTGTCTATGGGGCACAGAGAGGCCGTTGATAGTGACGCTACCCTGATTGAGGGTGATCTGCTTGACCGCTCAAAACTGGCAGAGGTCTTTGCGAAACACCGCTTCGACGCCGTGATCCATCTGGCTTCCCATACTCTTGTGGGAGAGAGCATGGAGAAGCCCTGGCTGTATCTGCACGACAATGTCGTGGCCGCATCCCACTTGCTTCAGGAAGCAGTCAATCATGGGGTCAAGAGATTGATCCTTTCTTCGAGTTCGAATCTGTTCGGTGCCCCGAGCAGGATCCCGATTACGGAGAGCGAGCAGGTCATACCAGGCAGTCCTTATGGGGAAAGTAAAGCTATCATTGAACGACAACTCTACTGGATGGATCGTCTATATGGATTGAGGCACTGCTCTCTTCGCTATTTCAATGCCGCGGGAGCCCACCCTTCTGGGCGCATTGGCGAAGACCACGACCCCGAAACACATCTCATTCCACGTGTGCTGCAGGTCGCACTCCAGCAGCGTGACCACATCACGATTTATGGAGACGACTATGACACTGACGACGGGACGTGCATCCGTGACTACGTGCACGTCATGGACCTGGCAACGGCCCATATCTCTGCTCTAGAGGCACTGACGCAGAATACCAGCTGTAGCTACAACGTAGGCAGTGGCAGTGGATACTCAGTCAGACAGGTTATCGAAGTAGCGCGGGAAGTGACAGGGCATAGTATTCCAGTCGTGGTAAGCGCACGTCGCCCCGGTGACCCAGCTAAGCTTGTAGCCGATGGCAGTGCTATCAAAGCGGATTTCGGTTGGGAGCCGCAGTATCCTGAGCTGAGGCAAATCATCGAAACCGCGTGGAACTGGCATTGTGCACACCCTCATGGGTATCGTACATCGTCAGCGAAAGACGGACGCTGAGGCAAAACTCTGAGAGCAGCACGCTGACCTTGCCCGTAAGGTGCAAAAAACTAGATCGCTCTCGGTCAAGTCTGAGGGATATGGTGATCGGTTCGTGCCGCCAATCTATCCCTCATTTGGTCTACGGTTTTTTTCTTCCCGATCGAGGTTGGGGCCAGAAAAGACGGCTGTGACAAGATAGGCAAAGCTCAGGAGGCCAATGCCTGCAAAACTCGCGAGCAGGTCGACGAGAAGAACGTCGCGTTGCGTGGAAAATCTCAAGATCTCGGTGGCGACAGCCAGCAACACGCCAAGGCTGGCCGCCATGGTCAAAGCTCGCTGCCGACCATAGTGTTGTGCAAACACACGCTGCCACAGAAACGTAAACACCGTGAGAAACGTGACAATCCCTACACCATCCCACAGGGCACTGCGAGTTAGCTCGAAGGCGATGGATGGGTGCGTCGGCACAAGCGGGTCGCCCGGCCTCAACAGAGCGGCTGCAGCCAATCCCGTCCAGGCCAGCGCCGCTATTCGGAAGATCCACCGCGTCGCCGCTGCCGGGACAAGGTATACAAGGCAGACGAGGCCAATGCCAGCGAAATTCGCGACCAGATCCAGCAGAAGAGCGCCGCGTCGGGTGAGATGCTGTCCGGCCTCAGTGGCCACACTCAGCAACACTGCCAGGCTGGCTGCTATGACTAAGGCTCGCCGCCGACTATTGTGCTGTGCAAACGCACGCTGCCAGAGAAATGTCATAACACTGAAGAAGATGATGTGTCCTGGCACTTCCCATAGATCATTGGGGGTCAGCTGGAAGGTGAGGAACGGACGAGGAGAAGCGATTGAGTCGCTCGGCCTCAACAAAAGGAATGTGACCATTCCTGTCCAGGCGAGCGCTATAGAATGAGAGATCCACTTGGTCCACGCCATAGATGCTCCTTACATTACATCGGAAAGAGCTTTCTAGCCACCCGACATTTGACAAGCTGATGGCGACGGAAGAGGATGCGAACGAAGAGGATGCGAACGAAGAGGATGCGAACGATGAAGAAAGTCGATCTGGTGCCGATAGCGATTGGTCTTTTGCTGCTCGCAGCGTGCAGCGGGCAACCTGCGGAAACACAGGAGCCGCCACCACGGGACGTCCAGTCCCCAATGCCTACCCAGCCGCCGGCGCCGACGGCAACCGCCACGCCAGAGCCGCCACCGCCAGCCACCCCTTCGGAGGTCGCACCTCGACCTAATGCGGTCACCTTCCGAGATGATGGCACGATCATGCTCGACGGTGAACCTGTATTTCTGTTTGGCTTCTACCACGTGTCTTTGAACGGTCCCAGGAGGTCACAGCTTCTCGTCGACGACGTCAATACTATTGCCGACGCTGGCTTTGATCTCGTCCACGCCTTCATCGGGCAAGACGATCCGCAAGTCCAAGAAATCCTCGACACGGCGGAGCAGCGCGAGGTGTATATCATTGCGCAGTTCTGGTGGGGTCCGAACCGGATGCGAGAAGCCCTGACGCTATTCAGGGACGACCCGGCCCTGATAGGCTGGATGGTCGCCGATGACTTCAGCAGCCCCTGGGATGGACCTGAAACGTCGCCTGAGGAGGTTAAGGCGCGTACCGACGTCGTCCACGAGCTAGACGAGCAGGGCTTTGCCTACGGCGCTGCGGCAGGCGACCCGAGGTACCCCACTCAAGACTACACAGAGGTCATGGATGCCTTTGGCATCGAGGTTTATCCCGTCTCCAGCCTCAATCGGCCATTTGAAACCGTGCTGGAGGAAAGCGTCGCCAACTACGCTCACAATCGGGCCATTCTCCCCGACAACAAGCCTATGTTTGCCCTCCCTCAAACTTTTGCCTGGAGTGATGGCCGCTATCCCACCCCCGCCGAGACCAGAAACTTCATCTTCGGCGCTTTGATCAACAATGCCAACAGCATCCTCGCCTACACTTTTTGGGATCAAGGGGGGTTGTTGCCCGAAAACAATCCTGACCAATGGCAGGAGCTTATCCTTCTGAAGCAAGACGTAGACAAATTCAAACCCGTGCTCTTAGACGGCTCTCTTTCGACCTACGATCCCTTGGGCTCTATCGATTCCATCTATCCACTCACCCGAGGCAGCTTTCCACCCGGCGTAGAAAAAGCCCGTATCCATGCCGGCATCTGGGAGGACAATGGCAACGTCTATGTTGTCGTTCTAAACACCTCTCAAACTGAAGTAAAGCAAGCGGCTATCCCCCTACCCCAAGGAGTCACAGGAGACCCGGTTCCATTTTACAACTCTGCCCGCTATGGCACGGGTCTGACTATCCAGGATGGTCAACTGGTTGGCAGTGTTAATCCCGAAGAAGTCCACGTCTATCAAATCCACGGCTGAAGGCTGAATCAGTGTCGTTCACGTCAGGTCTGTCGCTTATCTGCTCGTGCTGAGACTCGGCCAAGGCGAGCACAGACCCGGCGAAGGAAGGAGGTGGATGGTGCGATCTGACCGAGACACACAGCTAACCCGAATACAAGTATTCGCCGCCTTTCTTCAACGCATCTCCGCTGCGAAGTGGTTCGTCGCCGTCGAGACGGCAACAGTCATATTGGTCTTGTTCGTCTTGAGCAGGGCCGACGTCGGCATTATGGACCTTGTCGGAATAAGTGGGCTTGAGAGACGCTGGACGCTCCTGGGTGCGTTCGTCGCGATTCTGGCTTTCCCTGTCATTCGGGGAATGCAGGCTACCATCGTGCGGTTGGTAGCGAGCGATGTGCTGCTGCTCGGCATCTGTGGGCTGGCGGCTCTCTCAATCTTGTGGTCACCGTTGCCCACAGCTACGTTCCCAGAAGTCGTTGCGCTTGGGCTGACCATCGTCGTGGCAGCGTATCTGGCCGCCCGGTTTGACGCCAGGACGCTGGCTGTACTTCTATTTACCGCGATGGTCATGGCCGCGGCGCTGAGTATGCTGGCTACGTTCACCCAGCCGGAGCTTGGTCGGCACGAAGGGGGGCCGCATTTGGGGATACCGCGCGGCCTGTATGAGCATAAGAATGTTCTGGGGCTGACCATGGGCATCGGAGCCGTCCCCGGCACCTTACTGGTTCTGGATGGCCTGATTCACCGTCGCCGGTGGACGATCCCGGCCACCGTAGGGCTGGCACTGATTATCGCTGCTCTCTGGATGTCGGATTCGCGGATGGCCCAAGTATCTTATGCTTTTAGCCTGATGGTGACACTTGGCTTCAGCTTGCTGCGCCGTGGGCCAGACCGGCTGGCAGAAATTGCGGGGGGCGCTCTGGGTGTGATACCGCCAGGCCTGACCGGGTTGCTCGTCTCCGGCGTGATCATGCCGATGTCGACGTTGTTTGGCCGCGGCCACACGATGTTTGCCCGCCTGGAAATCTGGTCGGCGGTGTTCGACGTGTTGGGCAAGCGGTACTGGCTGGGTCTCGGGTTCGAAAGCTTCTGGGTGGACGGAGCGCCGACGAGACAGACAGTCGAGACGACTGTGGGCTGGGAGGTGCCTACCGCTCACAACGGGTATATCGAAATCATCCTGGGGATAGGCCTGATTGGCTTGCTTCTCTTCAGCGCCCATCTGGTCAGGACTTGCATCGCCAGCGCGCGACTGGCCCAGCGAACACGGCGACTGGCGACGCTCGGCCCCATCATGATCCTCGCATTGATCGTCGCGATAAACCTGGCTGAGAGCCACTTGCTAGAGCCGGGCTCGCTGCTACTCGCCACCTATCTGGTCTGCAGCTTCTGGACCAGCCCAAAACACGGTCGGTACGGGCGACCCCAAGAGGGGCTCTAAATCACCAGCCAGCGTCCACGACCGCCCTGCTGGAGACCGCCAGTCTATTTCCATGGGTTTTCCAGCAATTCGCCGCGCACAAGCATCCCCACCACCGCCGTCCACGCCAGCAGGATCAGCAGCAACCAGACCACGTGCGGCATCACCACGCCACGCCAGAACATCGAGTCCGCCACGCCCTGCGGCACGTAGCCCTGCTGAGTGACGATGATGAGGGCTGCAGCCCCCGATATCACCATTGGAAGCATGCACAGCAGACCAATCCCTGCCAAACGGGCTTGTCCTTTTCGCCACAACAGAGCCGCGATCGACAACGGTAGTACGAGCACAGTTGCGTCATAGATCCGGTGATACGCGCCCAGCAACGCTAACTCCGCCAACAGGCTATAGACCAGCAGCAGACGAAACCCGCGCGGTCGTCGACCGCCGATCCAAACAGTCAATGCACCGACCCCTGACAGCAACGTGATCGTGACCGTCCACACGACCACCGGCGAATCCGTCCAGAGGTACAACAGCATCGGCAGCGAGAGAATGAGGTACCGCGAGTCCTCCACGAGTCTCGGATTGTTCACCGTCGAGCTGGTTGCGGCGAATGCCTCCTGCCACGCGTTCCACCACCCGACCCCCGCCAGTTCCATCCGTCCCACACCCGCCAACGTCAACACGGCCACACCCGCCACGGCTGCCAGGCAGACGCGCCACTGGCCGGTCACCAGATAGTACAGCCCGAAGGCGAAGACCATCTGTGGCTTCAGCGACGCCGCCATTGCCAGCAGCAGCCCCGCCCTCCACGGCGAGTCCTCGTGGTCGGCGCGCAGTGCCAGCAGCACGAACACGGTCACCACGATTGACAGCTGCCCCTGCGCCACAGAGGTGTGAAACGGCGACAGCGCCAGAATGGCGGCGGCCAGCAGCAGGAACCCCGGCTCGCGCGGGTGAACCCGCGCCCACCAGGCGGTCTGCACGACAATCACGCCGATCAACCCCAGCGAAACCAGCAGCCACGCCACGTTAGCCGTCGGGAAGCTGACCAGCCCCAGCGGCGACAGCATCGGCAAAGCACCGGGGGGGTTGAGGAACCAGTTTACCTGCACTTCACGTACGCCCGTGCGGTCGTAGATCATCTGGAGCGTCTGAACGTCGTAGGGATTATCCCCCTCCAGCCACGCCCGGGCCGCACTGTAGATGTGCGGAAAGTCCGCCGTCAACCGCATCGCTCGCCACGGTCCCCTCCATCCGAAATACGCTGCACACAGCAAGAACAAGGCAAGCGCCACGGCGAACCGGACGTGCCGCTGCTGAACCGGTGGATTGCGTTTAGGGGCGTCCACTGTCAAGGATCTGTTCCAACTTGACCAACGACGTGATAGTCAGGTCGGGCATATGCTGCGGCGTCGGCGGCTCCAGGTGTGCGTACACACCATTGGAGCGCCTGACCCAGATGCCAAATATGCCGAGACGGCGAGTGCCCAGGAAGTCCTTAGTGGCATTGTCTGCGACATAGACGGAGCGCGCAGCATCTGCAGCGAGACGCTGCAATGCGATGAGGTAAGGTTTGGGGCTGGGCTTCCATGCTTCACGACCCCACTCGTCGGAGAAGACGATGGCGTCGAAGTGGTGTGAGAGGCCCAGAGCGTCCAGCTTGCGGCGCTGAACGGCCAGATATCCGTCGCTGAGAAGTCCAAGACGATAGCGACGACCCAACGAGTCAAGCAACTCAGGTACCTGAGGGAAAGGCGTCAGGCTCGGTAGATGGTCTCGGTAGATTCGCACCATCTGAGCTTCGAGGTCAGCGGACGGCAACTCGTGTAACGCCAGCCAACGGTCAAAGGTGTCGCCCCGCACTCCCTTTTCAGAAAGGGATTTCAGTTCAGCATAGCTCTGGTCAGAAGGAATACCTAGTGTTCTCTCAACCCAGTCGGATACGGCCCGGAAGCCGCTCAAGACGAAGTCTCTTTCGGGATAGAGGGTGTCGTCCATGTCAAATATGACGGCTTGCCAACTGCTCATATTCGTTCTTTGTTAGGAAGTACGAGTCGTCGAAACGGGTCATAAGGAGGCCAACCTGGTAGCTGGCAAGTGGCGGTATATCCACCTGGATGCCAGCGGCCTCGGCCAGCAACCAGCGAGGCGAGTCCACGCCAGCGGCGATGCTCAGTGGTATGCCGCCCCCGAATCGGGCGTTAACTTCGGTGAAGTATGGCTTGCCGGCTTTCATAATACATTGAATCGTCAAAGGCCCAACTGCCGACAAAGCTTGTGCGATCTTTATGCACGCCTTTTGAATAGCTGGGTCGTGTATTGTTACGCCTTTGGCCACCTCGCCCGAGCGCACTTCAATGCGCTGGCGCGACAATACGCCTGATACCTGCCCGTTCAGGCTGCAGATAGTATCGGTCGTCACCTCGGGTCCAGGCAAGAACTCTTGAATGACCGGCTCCGGCACGCGGTCAAGGAAGGTTGCCAACTCGCGCTCGTTGTTAACTTTGAAACTGTCCTTCCCCGCACTGCCGCGACGGGGTTTGACGAAAAGGGGGAAAGTGATCTGGGCTGGGTCCAGCGTGTCAGGTAGCCAGGTTAGTGGGGTGCGAATAGCCAGGCGCCGGAAAAGATCGTCGGTCGTCCATTTGTCGGATGTGAGTGTAGCGACTTCCTGTGAAACTGCTACCACTTTGGCCCCGGTCGCTTCAATCGCCTCTCGATGGCGAGCCAATACTGGAATATCGGGATCGATCAAGGGGAAGACCAAACCTACCCGCTCTTTCTGGCAGATTGCGACGAGGGAGGGAATGTAGTCGGCTTCACTAACCGCCGGGACCATGTAGGTCCGGTCAGCCGCCTGCAATGCGGGGGCTAATGGGTCCAGGTCTGTGGCGATGATGCGACCCTCAAGACCCAGGGCTTCATAGGCTCTGCGGAAGGCCCGCAATAGCTCAACCCGGCGTCCAGCGCTAGTGAAGAGTACATTTACGGTCATGGAGCTTTCCCAGTTGAAAGGTGGATACTCTGCAGCACCCTTCACATGCGCTGACAGAAATCAGTTATTTCCTCAGGCGGAATCGTCAAATGAACGTGCATCGCTATTCTACCGCACATCGTATTAGTGTACTGGACTTCGCAGTGTTTCAGCACAAATGCGACTCCGCGAACTGAGCGGGCGTCGTCGTGTCCAGCGCCAGATGGGGACGCCGGTGATGGGAGTCGTCACGAGAGGTACTGGCACGCCGCAGGCGGGGTGCCGTCAAAACACTCAACGAACGCTTGGAGGCAAACGCAGCTACAGCATCGTCGGCTGAATACCCTGGCTGCGGCCAGGTGCGTTTGCCCCCCTGGTACTAATATCCTCCTTGGAAGGGCGCGCCCATTAACCTTACGCTAACAAATTTCAAACCGAACTCCATCCCCTGCGCCTGGTGCCACCGGATAAAACCCTATCCAAACAAAGGGGCGTCACTCCGGTCGCATTGATGCCTGACGGGGGCTCGCTTACTCTCGGAGTGTGATAGGATGACGTATTCCCGGAGGTGGGAGATGCGGCGCAAGTCGGGTCGGATGAATCGGTCCGGGTGGTTCGGACTGTTAATGATGCTTGGGGCGCTAGCGGTGGCCACAATCGTCTGCGCGTCGACGACAGCCAAGACGCCAGCCAAGGCTTCGAACGTCGGCGTGCCGACAACGGAGGTTCCGCTGCCGGACAGCGCGCAAGAAACGCTCGCGGCACTGCCCGTGGAAACGCAGATTGCGATGGTCGCGCTCACGCCAACGCCCCTCGCAAGCTCGGAGCCAGCGCCCGGGCTCCCGGCGCCCAAGCTGCCGATCCCCGTGCTTCTACCGGCGCCAACCGACCCCTCCGTACCCGCCGCAGTGCCTACAGCAACCCCGACGGACGCACCTGCCGCAATACCGGTTGAGGCCGCTGCATCGACGGCCACGCCCACTGCCAAACCGGCATCGGAAACGGCATCCACATCCACGCCGATACCCGCGCAAGCACAGGCAGCAACGGCCACCTCAACGCCCGTGCCGGCAGATAGCCAAGAGCCAACCGCCGTCCCGTCGGCAACGCCGCAACCGACGCCCACCGCGAAGCCTACCCAGAAGCCTGCCAAGAAGCAGCCGCCGCCGACGGCCACCCCCACGCCAGAGCCAGAGCCGCCACCGACGGCCACCCCTTCGGGGCTCGCGCCTGGTACCAATGCGGTCACCTTCCGAGATGATGGCATGATCATGCTCGACGGCGAGCCCACGTTTCTATTTGGTTTCTACCACGTCTCACTGAGCGGTCCCCGGCGGGGTCAGCTTCTCGTCGACGACATCAACACCCTGGCCGACGCGGGCTTCAACCTCATCCACGCCTTTATCGGCCCCGACGACCCGCACGTCCAGGAAGTCCTCGACACGGCGGCGCAGCGCGAGGTGTACATCATTGCCCAATTCTGGTGGGGCGGCGATATGATCCCCAGCCTGGAGGGCTACCGCGACGACCCGGCCCTGATCGGCTGGATGGTGGCCGACGATTTCGGCACCCCTTGGGACAATCCCCCCTCGCCCAAGCCTATTCGCAACCTGACGAACGTCGTCCACCAGTACGACCCGCAGGGGTTTGCCTACGGGGCAGGTTTGGGAGATCCACGCTATCAAAACGAGCTGTACGTGGACGCTATGGACGCATTCGGTCTCGAGGTGTACCCCGTCTCCAGCAAGAACTGGCCGTTTGAAACCGTGCTCGAAGAAAGCATCATGAACTATGCCCACAACCGGGCGGTGTTTGCCGGTAAGCCCTTGCTGGCGCTGCCCCAGACGTTCGCCTGGCACGGCGGGCGCTACCCTACCCCCACAGAGACCCGCAACTTCGTATGGGGAGCGCTCATCGAGGGGGTCAACAGCATTTTGGGCTACGCCTACTGGGATAACAGCGGCCTGCTGCCGGAGAACAATCCGGCGCAGTGGCAGGAGTTGATCCGGCTTGGTCAGGACGTGCTGGCCTTTGACGACGTGCTGCTGTACGGCAACTTGACGACCTACGACTCGTATGGGGAGATTGACTATCCCATCGACTACCCGAACTATCCCTCAGGGGTGGGGAATGCCAGGATACACGCTGGCATCTGGGAGTACAACGGCGATGTCTACGTGGTGGTGCTGAATACCTCCCAATCGCAGTCCTTCGAGGCCGAGATTCCGCTGCCTCAAGGGGCAACAGGGACGCCGAACCCGGTCTTTGGCGGTGGGCGCTATGGCACCGGCCTGACGGTTCAGAATGGTCAGCTGGTTGGCAGTGTCAATCCCGAAGAGGTCCACGTCTACCAGATCGCCACCTCCAACTAGAGCAAAGCCACGTCCTGGCTCTGCTCTGACCGCCATGTCCAGCTAACGAGACCCGCGATTCGCGGGTCTTGTCTTTCGTGTCCCAATCACGGGGCAGCACTTTGATTTGTACCACTTGACAAGACACGATCAGAGCGGTGGCTCCGGGTTGTCGTCTTGCGTGGCCAACCCTCTCTGCATGGCCCAAACCGCGACCTGGGTCCGGCTGTCGAGGTTCAGCTTGGTGAGGATACTGCTGACGTGGGATTTGACGGTCCCTTCGCCGATGCCCAGTTCTTGGGCGATGGCTTTGTTGCTCAGGCCCTTGGGCAACAGCCGCACGACGTCGAGTTCACGCGCGGTCAGGTCATGGTCATGGACGGAAGTTCCCCTGGCCAACTGGCGTGCCGCGCGAGGATGAAGCACCACGCCGCCCTGGAGGACCTGCTCGATGGATCGCAAAAGGGTCTCTTTGCTGGTGTCCTCGGTCAGCAGGTAGCCTGAGGCGCCCGCCCTCAGCGCGCTCTCAGTCCAGGCTTCGTCTTCCAGCGCGGCGATGACGATCACCTGCGCCTTGGGCACCGCCTGCTTGACCTCCTGGATTGCTTCGATGGCGCTGGCCGGTGCCATCTTCAGGTTCATCAAGATCACTTCTGGCTGTTGCAGACCCGCTTGCTGGACCGCCTGCGTGGCGTTTTCGGCCTCGCCAACCACCTGCACGGTGGGGACCGCGTCCAACAGCATGAGTAGCCCCTGACGCTCCAGGGCGTGCGCGCTCACTATCGAGACGCGTGTTGCTTGCGCGTAGGCGTGCGACTCCACAGGGGGCAAAGTAGGAGGGAGGTCCGTCCCCTCCGTCGTCGCACCGTGGCTAATAGCCGCCAGGCGTCGCAGGTGAGCCTCGATGCGCAACGTCAACTCTACCCCGTCAAACGGCTTGGTGACGTAGTCGTCGGCACCGGCCTCAAAGCCCCGCCGTTTGTCAACTGTCTGGGCCATCCCGGTCAGGAAGATAATGGGGGTGATCTCCATCCCCTCAATCTGGCGCATGCGGCGACAGGTCTCAATACCATCCATGGTGGGCATCATCACGTCGAGCAGCACCACGTCGGGTATCTGCTGGTTGACCGCTTCCAGAGCTGCCTCCCCATCGTGCACCACCTGGACAGCATAGCCCACCTCGGTCAACTGCGCTCTTATCATTCTGGCCATACTCTCATCGTCTTCTACGACGAGAAGTTGCACCGGCATGTTCTGTATTCTCCCAACCTCAACAAATTTCGAAGTAAGTTCTGGTTGGACCGGGTACCGCCGTTCCACCGTTGACGTCTAAGTTAGGGTGAAGAAGTAATGCAACCATCGTGTAGAGTCGTCTTATAGCGAAAGCTTCCCATTTTGCCCGGCCCGAGCGTTTCTTCAGACGCAAACAAACTTGAGACTAACCTTACACGATCTGACGCTACAATGCTAGCTGCCCCTCTCAATGACGGAGCGATCGAGCTGCCCGAGTCTCACCGAACGCACTGCAAAAAACGACGAACCTCCAGAAACGACGTCACGCGAGCTGTTACGGACAATGTAACGCGAATTCACATCGCGTGGGAACTAAGTACAATCACCATGAAAGTGTTGAAAACCAGATCAGTTTTGCGCCTAAATGAGCCAGCGAACTTCACAGAATCAATGTGATTGTACTTAGACAGGCAAGACTAACAGCCGAGACCTGCCGCTGGACATGATGAAACCCGCTCAGTTCGCGGAGTCGCATCTGTGCTGAAACACTCCGTGCACTTTACGTCTACGCGAAACAAATCTATAATGAAAGTGAAACAAGAGAATATTCAGAGCGACAGCAGGCGCCCACTAGCTCTTGTCTGCATACCAGTAGGGAGGAAGAGAACCGATGCGTCACCATCCCGCTGTGCCAACTCCATCTTTACGGACTGCCTTCATCGCCGTCCTGTTGGTGGTGATCACGTCGTTATTCACGATCATCAGCCCACCACCAGCCTATGCACAACTATCCGATCCGACCATCGACAAGACCTTCACACCGTCTACCATTAGCGTGGGCGGCGTCTCGACGCTGACCTTCACGCTCACCAACCCAAACGCCGCGACGCCCCTGACCCAAGTGAACTTCGCGGACGGGCGGCTTGGTCCTCTAATCGGAGACATCGTAATTGCCGCCACGCCAAACCTGGGTGGAACGTGCGGCCTGGTGGCGGGGGACTTCGTGCCCCCTATTGCGCCGGGTGGAACGGCGGTCAATCTGCCGGCGGGGGCGGGGCTGACTATAGCGCCCAGCAGCTCGTGCACGATCACGGTGGACGTGACGGCACCGGCGGCGGGCGTGTTTCTCAACACCACCGGGCCGGTTGGCTCGTTTGAAACAGGCGCAGGCTCGGATACTGGTGCCGATACGCTGACGGCGGTGGTCTTGGACCCGACCATCGACAAGGCCTTCGCACCGGCGGCCATCAACCTTGGCGGCACCTCGACGCTGACCTTCACCCTCACCAATCCAAATGCCGTGACGGACCTGACCGGACTGAACTTCACGGATGCACTCCCGGCAGGGGTGGAAATCGCCGCCACGCCAAACCTGGGTGGAACGTGCGGCGCGGTGGCGACGAACTTCACGCCCAACATTGCGGCGGGCGGAACGGCGATCAATCTGACGTCAGGAGTGTCTCTGACGGCTGGCAGTTCGTGCACGATCACGGTGGACGTGACGGCGACGACGCTGGGCGCGAAGGTCAACACCACCGGGGCGATTGGCTCGACTGAAACGGGCGCAGGCTCGGATACTGCCACCGATACGCTGACGGTGGCGCTCTTGGACCCGACCATCGACAAGGCCTTCGCACCGGCGACCATCAGCATTGGCGGCACCTCGACGCTGACCTTCACCCTCACCAATCCAAACGGCGGGACGGGCCTGACCGGGCTGAACTTCACGGATGCACTCCCGGCAGGGGTGGAAATTGCCGCCACGCCGAACCTGGGTGGAACGTGCGGCGCGGTGGCGACGAACTTCACGCCCAACGTTGCGCCGGGCGGAACGGCGATCAACCTGACGTCAGGAGTGACTCTGGCAGCCGGCAGTTCGTGCACGATCACGGTGGACGTGACGGCGACGACGCCGGGCGCAAAGGTCAACACCACCGGGGCGATTGGCTCGACCGAAACAGGCGCAGGCTCGGATAATGCCACCGATACGCTGACGGTCTCTGACCCCACCCTCACGATTGTCACCGTTGGCGCCGTCGGCACAGACAACGTGGACAGCACGACGGGCACGCCAACCCCCGGCCCGATTGATTGCCCCAACGGGGGAGTCTGCGTTGCCTCCTTTCTCTTCAATGACTCGGTCACTTTGAACGTGACCGTGGACCCGTCGTCGTCGTTCCAGGGCTGGTCTGGTGACTGCGCGGCTTTTGGCGCGGCCCTCAGCGGCGCGATTACTATGGATGGCGACAAGACGTGCACGGCAACCTTTACCGCCCCATCCGGAGGCAAGAAGGGTGGTAAAGAGGAGGAAGAGGAGCCCCCCCCAACCGTCACCCCCGACGTTATCAAGACCGTCGACCGCGAGGTGGCGGCGGTGGGCGACACGCTGACCTATCGCATCCGCTTCGCCAACCCGAAAGACAAGAAGCTCAGGGAGGTCGTGCTGACCGATACCTTCGACAGCCGCCTGGACGGGGTGACGGTGGTCTCGACCTCGAAAGGCAGCGCCTCGCTCAGCGGCAACACGGTCACCATCGACGGTGGCCTGGAGTTGGCCCCCGGCGAGACGCTCACGCTGGTAGTGCGGGCCACCATCTCGGCGCGTGCCCAACCCGGCGATGTGATTGACAACACGGCCACGCTCTCGTCACCCGATCTCTCGACGCATGCGAGCAACACAGTCTATACGGCCATCGTCGGCGAATTGCCCTCTACGGGCGACAGGCCTGTGCGCCCGGTCCCCGGCCTGCTGGCCCCATCGCTGGTCGTAGGCGGCCTGCTGGCCCTGCTGGGGTTGGGTGTGCGGCGGCGCCCCGCAGCCTGAGCCCCCCAATCAACCGGCTCTAACTACACAGGCCCTCACTACTGAGGGCCTGTGTTTGGTTTCCCACTGGGCTGGTGCCCCCTGCCCCACTGCACCAACGGGACAGAGCGGGGATCAATCAGAAGACCTTACAAGAGAGGCGCAACTTGAACCTTCAGAAGCATCGCATTCAGTGTAATCAGTGTAAAATGAAGGAAAACTCTCTCTCACTCATTCGCCCCATTTGTCCCCGAGAGTCTGGCGACATATGTTGAGGAGGATTTATGGACTTCTGGAAGGAAAATCGCTTTCTCGTCACCGGCGGTGCTGGCTTTCTGGGAAAATTTGTGGTCAAGAACTTGCGCGACCGGGGAGCAGGGACAGTCATCGTGCCGCGCCGTGAGAACTACGACCTTCGCCGCCGGGAAGACGTGCTCACACTACTCACCGACACCCAACCGACGATCATCATCCATCTGGCTGCCAATGTGGGCGGGATTGGCGCGAACCAGGCCCACCCGGCTGAGTTCTTCTACGACAACTTGATGATGGGAGTACACCTCTTACACGAAGCCTGGATCGCGAATGTGAAGAAGTTCGTCTCTGTTGGTACCGTGTGCGCTTACCCCAAACATACGCCGGTTCCCTTCCAGGAAGACTCGCTGTGGGACGGCTATCCCGAAGAGACCAACGCGCCTTATGGGCTGGCTAAGAAGATGTTGCTGGTGCAGGGGCAAGCCTATCGCCAGCAGTACGATTTCAATGCCATCTACCTGCTGCCCACCAATCTCTACGGGCCGGGGGACAACTTCGATTTGGGAACCTCTCACGTCATCCCGGCGCTGATCCGCAAGTGTCTGGAGGCCAAGGCCGACGGCAAAGATCACATTGTGGCCTGGGGAACCGGCGCGCCGACGCGCGAGTTTCTGTACGTGGACGATGCCGCCGTGGGGATTTTGTTGAGCACCGAACATTACAACGGGCCTGAGCCGGTCAACCTGGGATCGGGCATGGAGATCAGCATCAAGGACCTTTTGACCTTGATCGCCAAGCTGGTTGGCTTTGATGGGGAAATCAGGTGGGATACGGATAAGCCCGACGGCCAGCCCCGGCGCTCGCTCGACACCAGTCGGGCCAAGAGAGAATTTGGCTTCAAGGCCAAAACGTCCTTTGAAGAGGGATTGCAGCGCACCATCGAGTGGTATCTGAAGCATTCGGCGTCGGGACAGCTTGGGCAAAAAAGCAGAGGAGGTTGATTCCAGTACCCGTCTGATCCATCTTGATGGAGTGCTTGCGGCCAGCGTCTAAGCGCCGGGGCCGTGGACGCTGAATGCCAGCACGCCCAGGCCAATGAAGATCAACCCGGCCATCCATCAGAGGGGGCATCGGGCCTCTCTCCGGTTCGGGTGCCTCCACTGTGCCCACAGTGGCGCTCGGACTCAAAGTCGCCACCGCGTAACCAGCCTCGCTCCCTGATAGCCTCCCCCTTCACGTCGCCCGCACGACCCGGCGAGTCAGGGCTTTGTCCTCTGCTGGCAAAAAGGTAAACTCGAAGCCATGAACCAGAATCCTCTCCTCAAACACGTCTGGGACTCGTGGCTGCCAGAGGTCGGCATCTTGCTGCTCTTCTGGTTCAGCCGCGTGTGGAATATCCTGTCGTTGGCCGCGTATATTGACGAGGGCATCCTCATTTTTCGGATACGCGATATCGAGCGAGGCCGCCGGGTGTTCGTCTCGCTGGCGCGAAATGGTAAGTGGCTTCAGCCCGCCGGATTGTCGCTGCTGTCGCTGGATGGGCCGGAAACGCTGTGGGTCATGCGTTTTTCGTCTGCCTTACTGGCGATGTTCGCTTGCGCAGCCTGCATTGGGCTGGGGCGCACGCTGGCCTCGCGAGGGGCCGGGCGTCTGGCCGGGCTTTTCTACATTCTCCCAGCGCTGGGTTTTCTCCACGAGCGCACCGCTCTGGCCGACGTGTGGCTGTCGGCTTTCAGCGCGCTGGCGATGGTGGCCGCCGCCCGGCTGGCGCTGGAGCGGAGAGCGTACCTCATCTTGCCACTGGCGCTGGCTATGGCCGCCGCCGTGTTGAGCAAAGTGAGTGCCGTGACGGTGCTGGGCGTGCCGCTGGCCGCGGCGCTCCTTCTGCCGAGGAGCGGGTCTGCCCGGCGGCGCGCCCTCCTGCAAGCGACGGTGGCCGTGGCGCTGGCAAGCAGCATCGTGGTGGCGCTGGTAGCGGTGGCCCAATCGCAGAGGCAATCCGACTCGAAAGAGGTCGAGGCCGGGACATTCCCGGTAGCGTCGGTGTGCCGCCACTCGTTCGTATGCGCGATGCTCCAGCCGGACGACGACACCGCCCCGTTGACCCCCCAACTCGTGCAGAACCTGTCAGAGATTCCCGACCATGCTGAACGTGTCGTCTTCCTGGTTGGCCCGCCGATGCTGGCGCTGGCTTTCGCCTCGTTGCTTGTGCTGAGAGGGGCGCGCTGGCGAGGCATTGCATACGTGTGGCTGGCCCTGTTGAGCCGGGTCGGGGTACTGCTGGCCGTTGCCCGGCGGCTGCCCATCCGCAACCTGCTGTTCATCCTGGTGCCGCTGGTCGTGCTGGCGGCGCTGTTGGTGGAGAGACTGTCCCAGCGGAGCCGCCGCGCCGACCAGCCCGCTTTGCGAATTGGGTATAGCGCGCTGGTGGCGGGGGGGGCGCTGGCCGCCATGTTGTGGTCGCTGCCGACGGACGTCGCGTTCATCCGCTACCCTCCCTCCGTCGTCATTCCCGGTTATCCCATATATGAGTGTAGCGACGAGCAGGAGGTGTCCTACGCTTACGGCTACGACGACGCGGCCCAGACACTGCGCGCGTGGGCCGAGAGCCACCCGGGCCGGGTCAACGTGGTTGCCGCCAACGACAAGAAGATCGCCCCGTATTGGGGACCCCGTGTGGGCACTATCCGCGAGTGGCGAGATCGCAGCCAATCGCTTCTGAGCGATGTTGCCCTGTGGGTGCTGGCAGGCGAGAGCGTTTTCTTCGTGGATAAGGTTCCGGTGACGCCCATTCCCGACGAGCCTTACCGGGCCACCGTCGAAACCGTGGCCGTCCACCCGCTGCCCTGCCAGGGTGCGGAGGTGCGAGTGCGGCGGCTGGTCAATCCTGGGCCAGACGTGCGCCACCGTATCTACGAGATTGTTTTCCCCTCACCCCACGAGTACGCCGACCAATATCGTGCCATCGCCCAGCACCTCATCGACAGCGAGGCCCAGGGGATCGCAGTGGTGTACCCGCCGCACCAATTGGAGCTCCTCGATGCCCGTCTGCAATGGGGCACGACGCTGGATGGCGTGGTCGTCGTGGGCGATTCGTGGCCGCTGGATACCGTCCAGGCCGCAGAGACGCTGGAATCGCTGGCCGCCGAGCATGGTCAGCTGCACGTGGTACTGTTGCAGGAGGACCTCGGAGACCCCGACCACGCTATCGAGTCCTGGCTGGACGCCAACATGCAGCGCACCTCGGAATTGTGGTTTGGGCCGGTGCGTTTGTTGAGCTACGACTCGTAGAGCGCTCGGTCGGCGACCAGCAGACCGCCAATTTGTAATACCTTTGTATCCTCAGATCGCCCCGGTTCTGGACTATCATGGGGGCAGGTTGGATTGGGCTTACTGGAACCGGGAATCGGCTATGAATCTGGCCGGGCAACTGATTAGCAACTACGAAATCATCGAGCAGATCGGGCATGGCGGCATGGCTACCGTCTACCGCGCATGCGACCTGGACACGGGCAATATGGTGGCGGTCAAGGTGCTGCTGCCCTACGTGGCCGAAAACCCGGATAACGTGGGCCGCTTTGAGCGCGAAATCAAAGTGCTGCGCGGGCTGTCGCACCCCAACATCATGCCCATCCTCGATTACGGCAGGTTCGAGGACCAGTGGTACATCGTGATGCCCTTCATGGACGCGGGCACGCTGCGCGACAGGCTAGGCAACGGCCCGCTGACTCCCCACGAAGGCGCGCAAGTGATGAACCAGGTCGCCGCCGCGCTGGAGCACGCCCACCAGAGCGGCATTGTCCACCGCGACGTCAAGCCCTCAAACATCATGTTGGACGAGGACGGCCACGCCCTGCTGACCGACTTTGGGCTGGCCCGCGTGCGCGACGCCACGCTCAGTCTGACCGGGTCGGCGGTGATCGGCACGCCGTCGTACATGTCGCCGGAGCAGGGCAGAGGTGAGGAGATCGACGCCCGCGCCGACCAGTATTCGCTGGGCGTGGTGCTCTACCAACTGGCGACGGGCCAACTGCCCTATCAGGCCGAAACCCCGGTAGCGGCCATCGTCAAACACATCACCGACCCGCTGCCCCAACCGCGCGAGATCAGTCCCAACCTGCCGCCGTCCGTCGAGGCGGTCATCGTGAAAGCCCTCGCCAAGGACCCGGACGAGCGCTTCGCGTCAGTCTCGCAGTTTAACCAGGCATTCCAGCAGGCGCTGGCTGCGGCGTTGGACCCCTCACAACCCCAGCCAGCGTCGAATTACCTGTCGGCTTCCACCATCCGGCTGGACGATGCACCCCCCTACCCCGACGACGACCAGCCGGTGCCACTGGTGCCGCTGCCCACCGGCGGGATACGGCCCCTCTGGCTGGGTGCGGCATTGCTGCCCCTGGTGGTGATCGCGCTGACCTTCGCAGCCAGGGCGCGGCTCCAGACACTGGCCGCGTCTCCCGACGAAGTCGTCGGACCGGTTGACGAGGCCACCGCCACGCCCACCTTCCTGGCGATGACCCTCAACGCCCAGGCCACGGAAACCGCGCTGGCCCTTGCTGCCGACGCCGTCCACCTGGAAACCATCGCCGCGCAAACGCTGGCCGCGATGCCCACCGCCAGCGACGGTGGCGGCGGCGAGCAAGTCGTAACGCCGCTCCCGCCCAAACCCGGCCAGCTTCAGCCTACGCCCACCCCACTGCCGCTGGTCCAGGAGCCCACCAACACGCCCGTCCCGGCGGCCCCTGACCAACCCGCTGACGCCCCGGTTCCCGTCGCCTCTGACGATTCTCCACCCGACGATAAGCCGCCCGACGACGACCCGGAACCAACCGAGAAGCCCAAGCCCACCGAAACGAAGGTGCCCGAACCCACCCCCACCGACGACAATTCCCCGTCGAATCCAACCTGCTCCGACATCGCGCTGGAGTGGATCGGGGGCCATCGCCTCAAAATCCACAACGAGTACGGGCACGACATCGTCCTGACCGAGATCGAGGTCGAGACGGTTTTCAATGCTGTGCTCGGCAAGATACGGATGGGGTTGTTCACCATCTGGGAGGGGGCGGGCGGAGGCGCGTGGGATCACATCATCCTGGATGGCCCGGTGAGCCAACGGACGATTGACGACGGCGAGAGCGAGAAGCTTTACTTCATATACGTGAGCGGCGATGCGCCGGATTACCCAGACGTGGAACTAACCTTCGACGTGGGCTGCACAATCAGCCCCTGACACGACTAAGAGTCGGACGGTGCGCCTGCCCCTCTGCCTGCACAGGCAGAGGGGCACCCGTTTTTCTGAATGTCTTAGATGGCGTGGATGCCCTGGACCTCCATGCTGGCGGCGTCCAATATCCGGCGGGCGGAGTCCGCGTCCGCCAGCGAGATGCGCACGCAGACACCGCAATCGGAACTGAGGTGGCGAGGGACAGGGACCAGCTTGCTGGGAATACCTTCCTCTTGGAGTAGCTTCTCTGCCCGCACCGCGTGCCCGGTGGAATACACCAGGATAACGGCCTGCTCCCCACTCATCGAACCTCCTGGGCCATTTGGCGCACTGCCTCCAGCGCGACGTCCACCTCATCGGCAGTGCTGAAGGCGCTCAACCCGAAGCGCACCGTACCCTCCGGGAAGGTACCGATGGTGCGGTGGGCGGCGGGCGCGCAGTGCAGCCCCACCCGGCACATGATCGCGTGCTCCTCGTCCAGGCGCAGCCCCACCTCTGAGGGAGCCAGCCCGGCGGCGTTGAACGAGACGGTGGCCGTTTGCTGTTCGGCGTCCAGGGGGCCGTAGACGGTCAGGCCAGGAATCTGGCGCAGGCCCGCAATCAGGCGGCCCGCCAGACTCACCTCGTGAGCGCGGATGGTCTCCACACCTCGCTTCAAGACCCAGTTGACGCCCGCTTCCAACCCGGCCAGGCCGACCGTGTTGGCGGTGCCGCTCTCGCACATGTCGGGCAGGAAGTCCGGTTGCTCCTCGTGTTCCGAGCGGCTGCCCGTGCCGCCCCGCTTGAGCGGCTCCAGGTGCGCCGCGTCCACCCGCTCGCCGACGACCAGCCCGCCGGTGCCCATCGGCCCCAGCAAGGACTTGTGCCCGGTGAAAGCCAGCAGGTCAATGCCATCGGCCCGCACGTCGATGGGATAAGCGCCCGCCGTCTGGGCCGCGTCCACCAGCAGGAGCAGGTCGCGGTCCCGCGCGATAGCCCCCACCTCGGCCACCGGCAGCAGCGTGCCGACCACGTTTGAGGCGTGGTTGAGGGCGATCAGGGTGGTTTCGGGCCGGATGGCTGCCTCGACGGCGGCAGGGTCCAGAAATCCCTCCGCCGAGCAGCCGACCACCGTCACCTCGACTCCCTCCCGCTCCAGCGCCCGCAGAGGGCGCATGACCGAGTTGTGCTCCATGCTGCTGGTGACCACGTGGTCACCGGGCCGCAGCAAGCCGCGCAGCGCCAGGTTGAGGGCTTCGGTCACGTTGTGCCCGAAGGCCACGCGCAGCGGGTCGGGCGCGTTGAAGAGTGCCGCCACAGCCTCGCGGGCGGCGTACACGATGCGGGCTGCCTCCACCGAAAGGCGGTGGCCGGAGCGTCCGGGGTTGGCCCCCACTTCCTCCAGGAAGTGGGTCATGGCGGCGGCGACTCCTGGCGGTTTAGGCCAGGAGGTCGCCGCGTTGTCAAAGTAGATGACTTTTTCGCCGGGCATGGGTCACGGCTTGCGGATCGAGAGACGGAAGCCGTCCTCGATCTCCTCGACGCCCACCTCGCAGCCCCCCGTGCGGGCCACGCGCAGGACGTTCTCGCGGGAGGTGACGGTCTCGACCAGCACCTCGATTTCCGCGCCGGAGGACGAAATCTCCAGCGCGTTACGCACCTGGATGACGGGTTCCGGGCAGGATAGCCCGCGTGCGTCTACTGTAATCATTGTGTATCTCCTTTTTGCGCTAGGCGCTGGTCTGGGGGCGCATGGCGAAGCCAAGAATGACGCACACCACCAGCCCGATCACCACCGCCGCCTGCCCATAGATGCCGGGGCCGCCGACGGTCAGCGTTCCCTCGACCAGACTGTCCGGCACACCGGCCAGCGCGAAGTTGTGCGCGAAGCCCGCGCCGACGATCATCCCCAAAACGAAGACCGCCGAGTCGCCGTCGCCCTCGCCGGAGAGGAACAACTGGCGGCCAGGGCAGCCGCCTGCCAGGGCAAAGGCCAGCCCGGCCAGCGCCATGCCCAGGAAGTTCCAGACGTGGTTGCTGTGCGCCACCGGCTGGGCGGCGAAACCGGGGTTGAACTGTCCCAGGATCAGGTTGAAGGCGAAAGCCACCACCAGCAGCGCGCCGAGGCCGCTGATGAGGTGGAAGTCGCCCATCAAAAGCACGTCGCGGATGGAGCCCATCGTGCAAAAGCGGGTGCGCTGGGCCAGGAAGCCGATGACCAGCCCGGCCCCCAGCGAGACCAGCACGGGCGCGTGCAGCGCGCCGGGGCCGCTTTCGCTGAAGAAGATCGGGCCGCCCTCGCTGAACTGCGGGTGGAAGACGAGCAGCGCCAGCAGACCCAGCATGATGACCGGCATGATCCAGCCGACGGCGGCGGCGGTGCGGTAAGAGCGCCCCAGCGTATAGCCGCGCTTGAGGAAAAAGACGCCCCCCGCCACACCCGTGCCCAACCCGGCCAGGCCCAGGATGGCATTCAGGTCGCCGCCGATCAGCCGCAGGAGCGCCCGCCAGGGGCAGCCCAGGAAGGCCAGCGCACCGATCATGGCGAACATACCCAGCACAAAGCGCACGATGGGCGCCGAGCCTGCGCGGGGCTTGAACTCACGGAAGGCCAAGGCCGCCAGCGTGGAGCCGAGCACGAAGGCGATGATCTCTGGCCGAACGTATTGGACGACGGCGGCCCGGTGCAGCCCCAGCGCCCCGGCGATGTCTCGCTCAAAGCAAGCCACGCAGATGCCCATATTGGGCGGGTTGCCGGTCAGCTGCAGGAGCGGTGCCAACAAACCGATGGCAGCCCCGGCCACGAGGATGCCCCAGCGCGAGGCAAAGAAGCGCGTCAGCCGCTCCGATAGTGAGAGCGTCTCCGTCGCGCCCAGGCCAGATGGCAGGTCTCCGGAAATTGTTCGTTCGGACAAGGTGTGTGTCTCCTTTCTGTGAGGTGAACACAAAACGCCGCCAGCACACTTCGGCGGCGGCGTGGAGAACACACACCTCGTGGCTCAGGGCGCGGCACCACCGCCGCCGCCCGACGTGTACAAGCTGACCCGTGGGTGCCAACCGGCACCCCAGGTCACGTTTCAGGTTCGGCGATAGTGCAGCGTGTCCACAGGCTTATCCTTCTGCAACATGTCTCAGTACTCATAAGTATTCAACACGAGGGGAATCCCCTTCCATAAGTGGATGTTATCACGCCTCGATTGTGACGTTTGTCACGTTCACGCGGGACGGCCCACAGCTCAGGCACTCCCTGCAATGACGGTAGTTTTTCGTCGTCCAGTCCAAGACGGGCAGCGCTAATCCCTCCCTACCCTACTCAATGCAATGAGGAAAACATGCACTGGTTTTTCTGGATACCGCCGTCTCCACCTGTACCGCCGTCATGTTGCCAGAGGCAGGCCAAATGCCTATGATGAGGTTATTGCTGGGGTTTGCTCTCAGGTGGACAGGAGGGTTATCGTGGCGAAAATCCGAAAGAGTATCGCAATTGCCGCCGACCCGGCGGATATCGAGACGTATTCGCGCTATGCCGATAGCTGGCCGGAGTGGTTTCCCGGCGTCGAAGCAGTGCAGGTAGATGGGGCCTACCCGGCGATCAACAGCGTGGCCCAGGTGTCGTTCCGGGCAGCGGGGACGGTGTTCGACCTGACGCTGACCGTGGACGAGTATCTGCCCGGCCAGAGTGTGACCTACCTGCTGAGCGGGATGGCGAATGGCACGCTCAGTTTTGCCGTCGCTGGAGAGGGAGCCGACCAGCGCGTGGACGCCGACGTCGAGTACGAGTTGGCCGGAGGCGTGCTGGGCCAGATCGCGGATAGGGCGCTGGTCGAAAGCAGAGTCGACGATCACGTCGAGGCAGCGCTGCACAACATGAAAGCCGGGCTGGAGAGCTAACAGCAGCACCCCCCCCCGGCTGCAAGGGATCACCAAATTATGTGGATCGCATAGATGAGGCGTGGTGTCATCTGTGCGATCCACATCTACCCTTTCCGGCAGCGAGTTGCCGGGTCAAAGTGCTTGTGGTCGTGGCCAAGGACCCGACGTATGTCCAGCCGGTTAATATCTCGATTTGCCACTTCAGAGAACCTGACACCCCTCTGTTGCACCTTCACCATCCAGAAAGTGAAGCTTTCTCTGGAGTTGTCAGACCCCTTTGGCAAGTAGACGCAAAACCGTCAGAGAAGCGATTCTAGAAAACAATTGACGCCTAAGCCCAAATCGTATACTATACGTATACGTATGTTTTGGGATGTAGAGTTGCGCATAGCAGGTTTTTGTATACGCTACGTATACGTAACTTGGGCCATCTCCTCTGAAAGGACCGTTTCTCATGACCAAAGTGATCGGTGTGGCGCTGGAAAAAGGCGGTGTGGGCAAGACCACCACCGCCCAACACCTGGGCCACGCGTTGGCCATCAAGGGCCGCGAAGTGCTGCTCGTAGACCTCGACCAGCAGGCTTCTCTGACCTCTCGCTACGACATCGGTGAGCTTGAGAGCACCATGGCCGACGTGCTTGGGGTAGAGAGGTCGCCATCCAAAGAGCTTCGAGACGTTGTCGTTCGCACCTACCAACCCCGTCTCTACCTGGCACCAGCAGATGGGCGGTTGGCTTTGACCAACGAACGGCTGGCCACCGCCGACGACGGTGCCTTCGTGCTGAAGGTGATATTGAAAGACTCCCCGTTGCCCTTTGACTACGTCATCCTCGATCTGCCGCCAGGAGCCAGCAAGATTATGACGGCGGCGTTGGTGGCCGCCGACGAAGTGATCGTGCCGGTGCAATTGACGCCGATGGGCTTTGAAGGCTTTGCCGCCATCGACGAGAGCATCGAAAACGCCCGCCGGTTGCAGAACATCAGCGGTGGGGTGCGGCTGCGCTACCGGGCCATCGTGCCCACCTTCCACGCCGAGAACGAGGTGGCCAGCCGGGCGTTTATGGCCTCGCTCGAAAGCTCGGAGCATCCCGACTACGCGGGCCAGCCCTTGCCGCTCTCGGCCCCGGTTCCCAACACCACCGCCTTCGTGCGGGCCAGTGCGCGCTATAAAGTGGAGATGGAGGACGGGGTTCAGCGGCGGGCCAGGACCATCTTTGAGATGCCCGTCCACCAGCCAGGAGACCCCACCGAGCGCGGCCAGGCGGCCTACATGCAGTTGGCGGAGATGGTCGATGAGTACCTCTAAAAAACCCTCAAAAGCCGTCGAGGAACTTCTAGAGACGGCGGAAATATCAAAACCCAAGAGCATCAGAAAGCGGATCGCCCCCGAAGCTCAAGAGCGCACCCGCAGTCAGGTGACCACCGAAAACGAGAAGTACGGCAGGCCATCCACCATCCGGTTATACGACACCACCTGGCAGGCGGTGGCCAACGCTGCCCAGCAGCATGGTGTCTCCAAACGCCAGTTGCACGAGTTCTTGTTGTTAGCCGGGCTGCGTCTGCTTGAGCTGAATAGAATCGATCTCCCGGTTCGTCAACGGGACGACGAACGAGGGGTAGTCGTCGAGTTGCCAGAGCCACCCAATGCCTATCTTGAGCCAGTGGACTCTTGAGCAAGCGCCATTTCGGGGTAGGGGGGTCGTGTCAGGCTGTCGTTCGCATTATCCCACCTGGCGAACGCGCCGGGGTCGCTGCGCCACCGGTCTCTTAGCAGGTGACGTGCAAAATCGCGTGGATATTCTCGGCGGGCAGAGAGGCTAACAACTTGCACGCCGTTTCGGTTTTCACCGCCACGATCTCGACGCCCCGCCGCTCGGCCTCCCGGTAAACCTCGTCCATGATAGGCAGGCTGCCGTAGACCCCGGTGCCGACGACCAGCCGCCTGTCTGACTCTGACCAGGGAATGGCTTCCTCAATAGAGAGGGGCGTGTGTCCATAGCGCGCCCGGTGGGCCTTGGATGGCCCCTTTTTGCGCTTGCGGACGGTGCCGCCGTCAATCACCACGTCGTGGTCGTAGGTCACGCCCTCGACCTCGATCCGCCCGAACTTGAGGAGTTCTGCTTGCATTGCTCCCACCTAGCCAACACTTGCATAGAGGTACCCGTCTGGCCCTCGTTTTCCCTCCATCTACAGCATAATGGAAATCTGCCAGGGGTCAAGCTGGAGGAGATGGCGATAGACAGGGGCGTCCACAGGCAGGCGCGAGCCTACCGACGAGAGGTTCCCCACTCACTTTTTGGCGGCTTTGATCTTCGGCGGCTGCCGCACAATCTTCAGCTTGAAATGCAGCCCGCCAAAAGACACGGTATCCCCGTCCTCCAATTTATGTGACTTGCCCGTAACCAACTCATCGCCGTTGACCAGCGTGCCGTTGGTGCTGCCCAGGTCAATCAGCAGCAGTCCGTCGCTGGTGGGCTGCAATACGGCATGCCGCCTCGAGACGCCCAGACCTTCCCCATCGTACGCAGTCAGGTCCAGATCGGCTGAGGCACCATCCGGTATCCCGCGCCCCACCACAGCCTTGTCGCTTATGTCCAGACCCAGTGGGGCGTGGCCCTCCCGAGAGCTGGTCAGGATGATCCGCCAGGTAGTGGCGGCCAGTTGAACGGCGCTCTTCTTGGAGCTTTTTGGCAGCCGGGTGTATTCTTTGACCTCGTCCACCTTGACGTCGGCAAAGGTCACCGAACTGAGCGGAGCAGCAATCTGCTCGGTGGCCTCTTCCTTGCGTTCTTTTAACTCCAGAGCCAGATTGGCAATCAGTTCGATCAGATCGTTGCTCGACCGTGTTTTCAGCCACTCCTGGTCAAAGTGGAGCCTGCCGCTCTGAGTGACGTCCAGAGGAGCCCGCACTTTCGGGTCAGGTTTCTTGGGCTTGTCCTCAGATTTTCCGGCCTCGCCTGTCTGCCGGGTTTGTTTGGTTGGACTCACGCCACCAGCCTTTCGCGGGGGGAGTAAAGGCCCCCGTCGCTTCAACTCTATTATACAGGGGCTTCTTGCGACGGCGATACTCCGGTCTGGGGATAGACTCGCAGCCAAGCTTATCCCAAACCGCCGTGAAAAAAATCGTAAAAAACATAAAGAACCGTAGCCTTTAGTTCTTCATTGACTTGTCCTTAAGGCACTCTTCATGTGCGAGGTGCATGCTATTGTAGGAAAGTCGCAGTCAAAACAACTGTCGGTCGATCTTATTGTTCGCCGTGAGGGGAGTCACACCGAGCTGATTCCCTTCACGTTGTTTGTTTGCCTGGTCTCGGCACCAGCCAAGCCAACGTCTGAGACACAGACTATCTGAGAAGTTGGCCCAGAGTGTACAATGATGGCTATCTGGGCCGCCGCTGCCTGAAATGAGTGGCTGTTCGATCACCGTTACCCCGACTGTATCAGGCTCGAATCGACAACAGTCACTCCATTTGGTCACATCATTGTCTTTCTCCGCTCTAGTGGAGGTGAAGGTATGAGCCAGAAACACCGATTGATCCAGATCGAGGACTATGAACCCTACGTTGGTGCGGAGACAGTCGAGCGCGTGCGCCAGAAGGGCAGTGCGCTTCGCGACCTGCACGTGACGCACGTGAATTCCACCTACTATGGCGGCGGCGTGGCCGAATTGTTGGGCTCTCTGACGCTGCTGATGAACAGCCTGGGCATCGACACCGGTTGGCGCGTGATTCAGGGATCGCCGGACTTCTTCAGCGTGACCAAGAAGATGCACAACGCCCTGCAGGGTGGCGAGATCAACCTCACCGATCTGAAGGTCGACATCTACGAGAGCGTGGTCTACGAGAACACGGTCAGAAACCACCTCGATCATGACCGGGTCATCATCCACGACCCACAACCCCTGCCCATGATTGAGCACTACCAGAAGAGGGGACCCTGGATCTGGCGGTGTCACATCGACCTGACCAATCCGAACCCACAACTCTGGAAATAATTGACGCCTTTCGTCGAGAAGCACGATGCAGTGATCCTCTCCCTTGAAGAGTACGCTCAAGAGCTTCGCACGCCGCAGGTCTTCTTCATGCCCGCCATCGACCCATTTACCATCAAGAACAGAGAGCTGAGCGACGACGAAATGCAGCGTCGTCTCGACCACTACGGAATCCCAATCGATCTGCCGTTGGTGACGCAGGTTTCCCGCTTTGACCCCTGGAAGGACCCGGGGGGCGTCATCGACGCCTTCAAGCTGGCCAGAGAGGAAATCGATGCCACGCTGGTCCTGCTGGGCAGCGCGGCCACCGACGACCCAGAAGGTCTGGAAGTCTTCCAATCGCTGTTGGAACACCAAGACGAGCGTATCATCATCCTCTCGCATGAGGACACCGCCCTGGTCAACGCCCTACAGTCGCGGTCAGCCGTCGTTTTGCAGAAGTCAATCCGCGAAGGCTTTGGCCTCACGGTCGCCGAGGCGATGTGGAAGAAGACGCCCGTCATCGGCGGCAATGTGGGTGGCATCCGCTACCAGATTGAAGATGGGGAGAATGGTTTTCTTGTGTCTTCTGTCGAGGAGGCGGCGGAGCGAATCGTCCAGGTCGTCAAGGACGAGGATCTCCAGAAGGAAATGGGACGAAAGGCGAGGGAAACCGTCCAAGAACAGTTCCTCATGATTCGTCTCTTGGAACAATACCTCGACCTGCTTAGCGCCTTTGAGTCTGACTTCCGCCTGACTAAGACGGTGACGTTTTGGAACGCGCCGAAAACACGGAAAGTATAAGTGACCAGCGAAATCAGGCAGAACCTCGCGACCAGACAATGGGTCATCATTGCCACCAGTAGAGCCAAGCGCCCCGAGGACTTTCAGCCCGCCAGCACGGCAGAGCGGGAATTGTCAGGCCGCGATGAGAGTTGCCCTTTCTGTCCGGGCAATGAGCATATGCTGCCGGGCATCACCTTGGAGGTGCCCGGCCCGGGACCGGAGGGTTGGCAGACCCGCGTCGTTCCCAACAAATACCCTGCCTTGACGCACGAGGACGACCCCCAGAGATATTCGAGGGGCATCTACACGGCGATGCCGGGTTATGGCCAGCACGAGGTCATCGTCGAAACGCCACGCCACGACCGCGACATCCCTCAAATGTCAGTGGAAGAGGTGGGTATCCTGGTAGAGACCTACCACCAACGGTACGTCGACGCCATGAATGATGACCATCACATGATGACCATCATCTTTCGCAACCACGGCCCGATGGCCGGACCCTCGCTCGTCCATCCCCATTCTCAACTCGTTGCTACAGGCATTGTCCCTCGCGCGATTCGGTGGCGGGAAGAGGAGGCAAATCGGTATTTCGACGACCGGGGTCGGTGCGTTTTCTGCGACATCCTGGCCTTTGAAATCCAGGATCGACGGCGGGTCATTTTGGAGAATGACACCTTCCTGGCCTTCGTTCCCTTCGCCGCAGAGGTACCCTTCGAAGTCTGGGTCGTACCCAAGAGGCACCAGGCCGATTTTGGTGATATCTCTGACGAGGAAAAGGCGGGACTGGCATCTGCTCTTCGAGAGGTCCTGGCCGGGCTGCACACAAAGCTGCGTGATCCCGACTACAACTACGTCGTCAACTCGTCCAGTCGACACCAGGCTGGTGAGCCACACCTGCACTGGTATCTTCAGATACGCCCTCGTTTGACGATCCCAGCCGGTTTCGAGATTGGCTCCGGCATGGCCATCAACCCTTCTATTCCTGAGGAGGACGCCGCTTTCTTGAAAGCAGATGGGGGAGCCACCGAATAGGAACGTGGAAGTCGGCCCGCACGACCTTCGTGCGCGCTTGCATCCACCGGCGTAGCAGGGCAGGGTAGGGTAGGGGGGTGAGCGACGCTAGACCTTGCCGAGGGCATAGACCAGGAAATGCACCCCGGCAAAGGAGATCACACTCGATTCTTCGAGAGTACAGCCGATCCCCGCGCTGATCCGGCTGCCGTTGCAAAACGTGCCATTGGTGCTGCCCAGGTCGATCAGTTGCAGGCCATCGGAGCTGGGCCGCAGGAGGGCGTGCCGCCGCGAGACGCCCAAGATCCCACCGCCATAGCGAGTCAGGTCGAGGTCGGGCTTGATGCCCGATCCTGTGCGTCCGACGACGACGTCGTCGTGAACCTCCAGCGCGAGCAGTTTCTGGTCGGGGTGAGCACTGACCAGCGTCACGCGCCAGGTGGCGAAGTCTTCCTGGTCATGCTGCTTGGTGGGACCAATGGGCAGCCGCACGAACTTCTTGATACGGGTGTCGACATCCTGGTCGAAGGCAGCGCGGAAGGGAATCTTGGACACGTCGAAAGAGATCTCTTCCGTCGCCTTACGTGCGATCACCTCTTGGCCCAGGATAATGTCGATCAGCTCTTCCTTCGGCTTGACGGTGAGCGTGTCCTTATCCAGCGTGTCATCTTCCGAGGTCCCTGGGAAAATCGGGGTACCAACCGGCTCAGTGGCCGAAGGATCCCGCTTGTCGACGCTTGGCTTGACAGGGGCGGTGTCTTTCTTCTTACCGCCCTTCGTCGCGTCCAGACGGGTCCCACAGTTTGGACAGAATTTGGCCGACGCGTAGGGGCTTGGCTTCCCACACTCCGGACAGTACTTCGACACGCCCTTTCCCTCTCTGACCTCTGAATAACCCCCTGCAGTATAGTCCTTTCTTGAAATTCGTGCATGTGAGGGATTTGGGGTGGGAGTAGGGCGGGCAATGACAAAAGCAGGTTGAAGGAGAGTGTCTGCCATCACAGCCAGCCTTCAAGCTATTGGCCCCAGACCCACATACCCCCCCCCCTAGCCACCCGACACCTTTGGGTTTGGGGGGCTCGGGCTGAGCCATACGGGAGGCTTCGCACCGAGCTGCCCCTACGGCAGCGCGTCGATCTCCTGGACCAGCGCCCACGTGAACTGCGCGGCGCGGGCCAGCGTCTCAGGCTCGATCTTGTCGAGCGTATCGGTGACGCGGTGCCAGTTGGGCAGGTGACCGTCCTCGCCGTAGCCTGCCAGGCAGAGCGCCCGGTAGCCCCTGCGCCGCAGATTGGACACCTCCTCCAAGATGAGCATATCCCTTGGGCCGACGCGCAGGCCGGGTTGCTTTTCGGCGGCTTGTCTGGCCAGCGTGACCATCTCCGGGTGCGGGCGGTAATGCGCAAGGTAGCCGATACCATGCCGGGTGACGTAGCACAGGCCGCCGGTTCCGACCATCTCTAGGTCGATCCAGTAGGTGTCTTCTTTGGGCGGCTTGTGGCGTTTGACGTAGTTTTCGATGCCGACGCAGATTGCCTCTTCGCAGCCGGTGAACAGCAGCACGGTCTCCGTGTTTTGCAGCGGATGGGCCTTGAGAGCCTCGGCCATGCCCAGCAGGACGGCGACCGCCGTCGCGTTGTCGTTGGCCCCTTCGATGTACGGTTGGTGCTCTCCGAAGAGCAAGCTGGGCAGCGACGAGGCCAGCAGGACGGCGACCAGCCACTGCCACCAGCCGATGCCTTCACGCCCGACCACCAGGTCGAACACCAGCGACCCAGCACCGAACAGCCCGAACAGGAGCGACAGGGTGGACATCGGCTTCATCAGGGCAGGCGCGGGCGGGGGAGCCGTCATGCGCTGCTTGTTGGTGTCTAGGTGACCGATCAGGTAGGCGGTGCGCCTGGGGATGCCTACGGGCGGCAGGTGCAAGGTCAGGTTCTGGCTGACCCCGCGCTCGATCAGGCGTTGAAAGAACGGGGGAATGGCCCTCTGAAAACCCCACATAGTGTAAGTCGCCGCCAGGAAGATGGCCGCGCCGACGACCTTGCCCCACGTGCCGCCGAAATAGGCAATCGGCATGGCCAGCGAGAACATAACCATGATGGGGCCGACGATCCAGCCGAAGGAGGGCTGGCTCTTGAACTGCTCCTCCTCCACGCCGTCCAGTCCGAGCAAGTCGAGCACGGCTTTGGCGTAGGCGGCGGCCTCGCGCTCCTTATCCGACGTGGCCGGGCGCGGGCCGATCTCGCAGATGGCGCGCATGTGGGCCATCAGGGAGTCGGCTTGCAAGCCGGGCGAGATTACTTTGCTCATGCAGTCACCTTCCCTTTCCTAGAAACATTGGACTCGGCTTTCGTCGTTGGTGTAGTCCAATTCTAGCAGAGGCCAAGCTGGCATACACTGGAAAGGTGTCGGGTGGCTAGGATACCCCCCGTATGTATACTTACACTGAGTCGACCCCTCCTGTGCGATAATGGGCCAGGCTTTTCTCAGGGGAGGAAGTCCACATGGACCAGGCCCGCACCCGGTTCAGTGCATACCTCAATCGTCGCTACCCCAAAAGCAGCACGCCGAAACACTACTTCAGCGATCTCGACATCTTCATGTAGACGATTGCAGGCAAGTCGGAAAGCCGACGGGGGAGGCCTGAAATCGGCGGATGAAATTACTTAACATACGGAGTGGTATGGGGAATATAAGCCTGTCGCTTCTATCAAGAGAGCGTGGAGAGAGGTGGGTAAACAGCGGCATCGTGTGTGGGGATTGTATAGCTCTCTAGGTTTTCTGTCGGGTTCGGAGCCACCCCCCTGCCCCAGGGAAATTTGGATCTCGCTGGCTTAGCAGTCTTCTTCTGGGTTTCATAGCCAAGCGGCCCTAGTCACACTCCACTGCTTTGGACTGGCCTGATCTGCGTCGACTGCCTGGCGATCCTGCTATGCAAGACAGATGAACTGCCGAGAACGGCAGCTATTGTTGGGCACAGGCGTTAACATGGACAGCACGTCTTTCCCCGCCACCAACATGAGTTATAGTGTGGGAGCAGGAGTTTCCGTTCAGTGGCGCGACGCGAAAGGTGATTGGCCGTACCTCCAGGGGAGGCTAATTCTCCGGCTTCCGCGCTGCCACCCGCTGCCACTGTTCTCCCTCGACGAGGCTCGCGAAGCGGGCATGTATCGTAGCCAGACGGCTCGCGACAATTTGCGTCAGGCGGCTCATCAACAGGTAGCCGGCTCCGGTGTCGCGCGCCATGATCTCACAGAGACTCACACCGTCAAGTCTTGCCAGCCGGACATCGGTCATGGCAACAGCGCTCAACGCGTAGGTATAAGGCTCCACCAGCGCCGACCAGCCGATCACATCGCCTTCGCCCAGCGTGTCCAGGTCGGCATGGCAAGTCCGCTCCCGGTCAAGGGCGACCTTGAGTCTGACTGCCCCCTTGAGGACAAGGTACAGGGCGTCGGCCTCATTTCCCTCGTAGAAGAGCCACTCGCCCTTGCTCAGTGCCATCTCTTCGCCAGCCATCGCCACGTCCTTCAGCACAGCGCCGGGCAATCCGGCGAACAGCGGAAAGCAACGCAGCTTTTCTGGCGAGATCATTATTCCCATGCCGTCCTCCTGCCATATTCCGGGTATGCTACGGGCCACGGGGTCGACCGCGAGTAGGGTCTGGCAGAGCCAGCGCCCCAGCAACGGCCAGGACGCTGGCTCCAGACCGTCTGGCGACCCGGCGACCGCCGCAGCATGCACGGTGTACGCCTGGTCTTGCTCCTCCCCCCAAAGATGTCCCCCCGTTCAGACGAACGAATGTCGAAGACTCACTCCAACTGTGCCGACAACTAAATCGCTTCATGGACTAACTCGATCAGGTCTTTGACGGCAAGGTGCTCTTCGTGGCCGGTGGTCTTCACCGCATCACTATACATCGTGACATCCTTGGGACAGGCAACCACGAAGACCTGCACACCGTCAAGCGCCGCGGCTTCGTGAATGCGGACCTCGCTGGGACGTTCCTTGACCTCCCCCTCATCCATCCAGATACGCCCGCCGCCCGCGCCGCAGCAAAGCGCCCGGTCACGACAACGTGGCATCTCGACCACTTCACAGCCGGTGGCCTCAATCACCCGCCGTGGCGCGTCGTACACGCCGTTGTAGCGACCCAGATAGCACGGGTCGTG
>Ga0180438_10000355_pt1 | contig 90691 bp, 75 predicted proteins | sample SS_ome_12_FD_132455 | JGI IMG/M metagenome (GOLD analysis project Ga0180438, IMG submission 132455) | Hypersaline lake sediment archaeal communities from the Salton Sea, California, USA - SS_3_D_2 metaG | ecosystem: Environmental > Aquatic > Non-marine Saline and Alkaline > Hypersaline >... | reverse complement strand
GGCCCTGGTCCTGCATGAGGGGAGGGTTCATTTCTGGGGCCGGCGTGGGGACCTCCTGTCATGGAAAGATCCTTTTCTGGACGATTTTTTTCTCAAAGGGAAAACGGATGAGCACTAAAGAACAAAAACTCCGGCTGGGAATTTTCACCCTGATTTCTTCGGCTTTGTTACTGGTTTTGCTGGGTATGTTCCTTCTGCCCAGGCTCAGGGCGGGGGGAGATACCTATTTCGTGAATTTCAGGGGTATCTCGGTTAACGGCCTTTATGAGGGCGCGCCCGTCAAATATCAAGGGGTGGAGATCGGCAGTGTAAGCCGTATCCGGGTCAATCCCGATGACCTCGATTCCATACTGGTCTATGCCGAGATGAGGCGGGGATTCCCGGTGAAAGAGAACATGAGCGCCACCCTTACCTATTCGGGGATCACCGGGCTCAAATTTCTCGATATCTCCGGGGGCGGAACCGACGCACCGAACCTCAGTCCGGGCCAGGAAATCCGGATGGGAAGGGGTCTTGGGGAAAAAGCGGAAGATATCGTTCAAAACATCGATATGGCCGTCAAGAATATCAATGATTTCTTGAGCCCCGACAATCTGACCAAGATCTCCCTGTTCCTTGAGAATGTGGAAAAGACCTCCCAGGTTTTCTCCCAGGTCATGGCGGAGAAGCGCCCCAATCTGGAAAAATCCATCGAGAATATGGAGTCCATGCTGGCCCGCTTCTCCTACATGACGGATGAGATGGGCGATATCGCCGCCAATCTGAGCCAGCTGACACTCAAAATAGATGCCGCGTCCACCGAGACCTTTGCCTCGCTGTCCAAGCGGTTCTCCGATGAAGAGCTGGGGCAGGTGCTGCGCAATCTGGAGGAATTCATCGATACCGCCAATTCCGGATTGAAAAAGCTGGAAAACGTGGTCCTGCTTCAGCAGGAACAGGTGCAGCAGACCTTCAAGAGCCTGGGGGAGGCGCTCGAGAATCTCTCCCGGCTTTCCCGGCAGCTGACCGAGGATCCCACACTCTTCCTGCGCAGCCGAAAGGAAAAAAAGAAATGAGAAAGATATCGGTCTGTCTGATTCTTCTGGCGTTCATGGCAGCCTGTATGTCATCTCCGGAAAAACAGTACTTCCAGCTCTATCTCGCCCCGCAAAATGCTGCGGACGGCCCTCGATTCGATACAGTCCTTTTGGTCGAACCGATTCTAGTAGATGATCTCTATGAGGATTTTCAGATCATTTATCGCCTATCACCCTATGAAATGAACTACTATTCCTACGTGTTCTGGGCGGAAAATCCCTCGGTTATGGTGCGGAACGCCCTGATTCATTACTTTCAAGAAACGCAAATTTTCAGGAAGGTGATCAGGGAATTCTCCGCCGGGGAACCTGACCTCATCCTCAAGGCGCGTGTGCATGCCCTGGAAGAGATCGATCGTCCGGGCCAGTGGTACGCCCGCCTTTCGATGGAACTGGAAATCGTGGATTTCGAATCCTCGTCGGTTCTGAAATCTCATCGGTTCGACCGGAACGAGCCTCTCCCCAGGTCCGACGTCAGCGAGCTTCCCAAGGCCATTTCGCGCATCCTCCGGGAAGAGATCGGCCGGCTGTTGGAAAAGCTTAAGGATTATTGAGACCGCCCTCACCTGGAGGCAGTATTCAGAGCAGTGAATCCCTCCTGTCTCATGAATTCAAATTAGCTTTTTTCTTGCTTTTTCAAGCAGGTCGATGTCGATTTGATCTGTCGGTCTGGCCGCATGTCTTTTATTCCGGATAAGGTCATCCAATCCAATGAAATGGACTTTTTCAGATCCGTAATCTCCGGTCACCCGGTTACGCCAGATTTCCTGGAATTGGAATCCTTCCAGTTTGTTCAGAAGGTCGATCCGTAACGGTTCGTATCCAAGCTGCAGGATGTTACCCTCGGTTGTAAGATCTTCCAGAGATATGGAGAGCCCTCCAAATCCAAAGTCATTGAGTGCGCTCAGGACCTGTAGGGCATTCTTTTGACTCGGTTCGATAAGAATATCGATGTCTTTGGTGTATCTTGGTTTTGCATAGAAGGCCACGGCGTAGGCTCCGATAATACAGTACCGGACATTATGCCTGTTTAAGAAGCCTAGAAACTCTTCGTAAGTCCTTTCCACTTTCATACTTTTTTCCCTTGTTCAGCCTACCGTACTCTTCACGCAGGAATTGGACCGTTTCCAGTCTTTCAGATGCGGACAAGGATAAATAATAGGCGTCATCAAATGCTTGGGCTTCAGCATATGAACGTGCTTTTTTTACCCAGATTTTTTGAGACATATCGGGATTACCCATGTCAGCAATTATATATTAAAGCCGATCAGAGATAAAATGACGGCAGGGGCCTAAGTTTGTCATTGGACAGTATCAGCCCGCAATCGGATGCGCCGACCCATTTTCTGCTGAATGCCTTGATCTATTCGGGCTCAATTTTTATGCTGACTCTGGAATCACTCTTCATCCACAGGAAAACGACCAGGTCGGTTCCTTCGATCTCGTGACGTATGCCGATCTCACAATCTTCCGGTTTTGCTCCATTCACCAGTACTTCAGCGTCATCCGCGTTCCAGTTCTTTATGTAAAAGGCTGGATTATGAATGGGAGATTGCATGGAGCCGTTTAGAGTAAACTCGATTTCAGTCGGTCTTTCTGTCTGGTTCTCCAGTTGATAACATCTGCGACTTCTGTCAAATCCTTTCGACACGGTGCCGGAACTGACGGCTGCCAATTCCGGAGCGAAGGCCCACGATCTGCCGAATTGAACGAGCTGATCCATGTCCATGCCGTTCATGCCGTAGAGGCCGCACCAGTAGTAGCGGTCTCCGTCCTCATGAATGACCGGTTCGGAGATGGGAAAACTGGTGCAGTGCGAGGGGCGGTCGGACATCCGCGTGGTCCTCCCGTCGCAGCGTGCCTGTCCGACCGGAAAGTGGTTGCATCCCCTGGCCCGGTCGTAAGAGCTCAGGCTGCTGTGTCTGAGGAACATCTTGTTTCCCGGCTCAAAACAAATAAAGGGCTTGTTTTCGGATTTGAAATTATACTGCTGGATGGTGTAGGGATCATCCTTATCCCAGCTGAACGGTCCGTAGGGGGGGCTGTTGGGATCCTCCACAAACAGCATTTTGTCTTGATTACCGTCATAGTCCGAGACGACGGCCACTTCTTTTTCCAGCAGATCGGACACGATCTGATCCGGGTGTAGCAAGGCGAGCGTCTCCTGGAACTGCCTCGGAAAGCCCAGGGAGCCCTTTTTCCAGGAGACTCTGCGGATACCCGTGGCATCCGGGTAGATAAAGTAATATTCGTCCACCCAGCATTCCCAACCGGTTTTAGGATCCGGCCTCCAGGTGTTGTTATGGGCGCTGACCGGGGCATACCGCCAATGCACGACGACGCGCGCAGCGGTGTTCTCGATTATCCGGACGTGTGAGAATCGGCAGTGTCGGTCCTGCATGTGTTCGAAGCAGCCTTCCCGGTCTTTGTCCCCATGCTCCCAGGCCTCGACGCTCTGATCCGACATCCAGTTTTCGTTCTCGGAGACCCATGAGGCCGCATAGCGGATCCCCCGCCAGAACATGATTTTGACCGGGGATTTTTCAAAGCACACCACGACATCCGGGTCCTGTTCGACCGGCCACAGGTTATCCCAGCCCGGGTAATACTTGAGCTTGGTGTAAAAGGCTCTGAAACGTCCGGGGTGTTTATCGATCGTGGGCAATCTCCTGGGAGCGATGTCCGCCTTTTTGGCCGGCATGGAATTGAATTCCCGGGCTATCTGTTCAGCAGATTTCGCGCTGTCATAGACCTTGATTTCATCCATGAGGCCGTCGATCCCATAATAGGCCTCCACCGTGCCCCAGGTGCGATGGATATCCGAGGGTTTGCCCGGTTTGGCCACCATGCCGATCAGGCATTCCGAGCGGCGGGGATAGCTGATCTTGCCCTGGACAGGACAGGATGCGATCAACTGGCCGTTGAGATACAACTCCATACTGGAATTGGCGCGATAGACACCCGTGATGTGCATCCATTCCCTCAGGGGCATCACCTCTTGTTCGCTGCTGCATGACACCCATTGCTCGCCGATGGCTCCCTGCAGGGAAACTTGTCCGAGCGGGCCCAACACAAGGCGATAGCCCATGATCTCATCCGACTCCGTGGTGAGGATGGGGCACCAATTCCAGGGATAATTCCCCAGCGCCACCCAAGCCTCTACGGTAAATTGATCAGTGGGATGCTGGATGTTTTCAGGGATTCTCCTCACGCAGGTGGTAAAACCGTCGAACCTGATGCCATTTCCTTTGATCCCTTCCGCCACCATGAATTGTCCCTCTAAAACATCGGCCTGCCCTCCGACAACTTCTATGGTGGTGCCCTTTTCGTTTTTTTCGAAATCCCAGTGCATGATGGGTTCCTGAGCCCCTGCGCCGGCCGAGATGCCGAGCAGGATCACGCCGACAAAAAGATGAAATAAGCGGATCATCTCTTCCTCCTCTATCACTCTATTTAAAAGGTCAATATGGACCGAAAAGGATCAGGCCAAAAAAAAATCATAGAGCAAATGGCTTAAAAGTGCCAGGATAAGTTCGGCATCCATTCCGGATCGGGTCGATCGGAGGGCAGACTGCCGGCATAGGGCTGGGTTTCCATCCACCCGGATCGGAATTCATCGAGCGGACGCAGCGGGCGGTTGCTTTATCGGGTGGAAAAAGGTATATAGAATCCTCCAGTCATCTCATTGTCCGGCATGAAAAGCAGCACATTTGTCCTTAAGAACGCATTGGTAGCCGCCCTGGGCGGCCTGCTGTTCGGTTTTGACACGGCCGTCATTTCCGGTACCACCGACACCCTGCAGAAGCTTTTCGATCTGAGTAACACCGCGCTGGGGTTCACCGTGGCCAGCGCCCTCATCGGGACCATCATCGGCTCTATTCTTGTGGGTTGGCCTACGGATAAAATCGGCCGTCGCAACATGCTGATGTGGATCGGTATGTTCTATTTTGTCTCCGCCGTGGGCAGCGCCTTGGCCTGGAATTGGATTTTCTTTTTGATATTTCGTTTTGTCGGCGGTTTGGCCGTGGGCGGCGCATCCGTCGTTTCCCCCATGTATATCGCGGAGATATCTCCTGCCAAGACCCGCGGACGCCTGGTCGCCCTGGCGCAGTTCAATATCGTTCTGGGCATTCTCCTCGCCTTTCTTAGCAACTATATCATCTCGACCATGAAGTTGGGCGCCTGGGAATGGCGCTGGATGTTCGGTGTCGAGGCGTTCCCGGCGGCGGCTTTCTTCTTGCTGCTGTTTTTCAATCCCTACAGCCCGCGCTGGCTGATGGCCAGAGGACGGAACCAGGAAGCCAGGAAAGTCCTGTTAAGGCTCGCGAAAGATCCGGCCGAGGCGGATGCTGAGCTGGCCGCTATTCAGGAGTCGCTTGATCTCGATCATCACCGGATGAACGAACCCTTTTACGCCAGGAAATATTTGAAACCCATCCTGCTGGCCTTTTTGATCGCCTTCTTCAATCAGGCTTCCGGCATCAATGCGCTTATATATTATGCCCCGAGGATTTTTAAGATGGCGGGAGCCGCGGCCGGAAGCGCCATGCTTCAGGCGGTGATCATCGGCCTGACAAACCTGATTTTCACCATGCTGGCGCTGGCGGCAATCGACCACTTCGGCCGCAAGAAGCTCATGCTGGCAGGATCCGTCGGTTACATCATCAGCCTGAGCACGGCGTCGTGGGCGTTTTTCACCTTCGGAACCGAGTTCACGGCAGCGGGAGGCGCGATCGTACTGGGTGCCCTGATACTCTTCATCGCTTCCCATGCCTTTGGTCAAGGAGCCGTGATCTGGGTCTTTATCAGTGAGATCTTTCCGAATCGAGTTCGTGCCCGGGGCCAGGCCCTGGGTTCTTTCACCCACTGGGCATTTGCCGCGATAAGTTCACAGACCTTCCCGATGATAGCGGGCCGATTCGGCGGCGGCGGCATTTTTGCCGTCTATGCCTTCATGATGGTCCTGCAGTTGATCTGGGTCATCTTCGTCATGCCGGAGACAAAACGTATCTCATTGGAAGAGATGCAGAAAAAGCTGGGAATCGAATGAACATTCCAGACGCGGCAAGAAAAGCCGATCTACAGTCTTTTCTCCAGCAATATGCTGATTTGGAGGGTAAAAAACATGATCGTCTCAGCTCGGATTTATCTCTTTGGTTTCCTGGTCCTGCTATCCATGTTTTACCTTTTCGCCTGCGGGGGAAGCGTCGACATGGTCCTGATGGATTTCGAGGACGGGGATTATGGCGACTGGGCGGCGACCGGTTCATCTTTCGGCACTGCGCCAGCAAATGGCAGCCTGGAGAACCAGCCGCCGGTGACCGGGTTCAAAGGCAAGGGTTTTGCGAACAGCTTTCACGGAGGGGAAGAATCCCAGGGAGCACTCACTTCGCCGGATTTCGAGATCCGGCAGCCCTTCATTAATTTTTTGATCGGCGGAGCGACCCGTCGAGATGAGAGCTGTATGAATCTCATCGTCAACGGGGAGATCGTCCGCACGGCAACGGGCCGGAGCAGCAGGTTTCTCGATTGGACCCACTGGGATGTGTCCGACCTGGAGGGTAAAACGGCACGGATCGAGATCGTGGATCGTCACCCCGGCAGGCGGGGACACATCCTGGTCGATCATATCGTGCAGAGCAGCCGCGCCTACGTCCTACCTGACCTGACACGCGAAATCCAGGTCGAGGATAAGTACCTCAACCTGCCGGTAAAGGCCGGCGTCAATAATCGGCGGATGACCGTGGAAGTCAGCGGTGAACCGGCCAATGTTTTCGATATCGAGCTGGCCGAAGGAGAGCCGGATTTCTGGGCTTTTATGGATCTGTCCCGCTACCCCGGGAAAAAGGCGGTTATCCGGGTGACGCAGCCTTGGGACAGCGATCCCGATGTGCTCGACCGCCTCACTCAGAGTGACGAGATCATGAACGCGGATACGCTCTATCGCGAGAAATACCGCCCCCAGTTCCATTTCACCTCCCGCCGGGGCTGGAACAACGATCCCAACGGATTGGTTTTCTATGACGGCGAGTATCATCTTTTCTACCAGCACAATCCGTACGGCTGGAACTGGGGCAACATGCACTGGGGCCATGCGGTCAGCACCGATCTTATCCATTGGGAGGAGCTGGGAGACGCCATATTCCCGGATGAGCTGGGCACCATTTTTTCAGGATCGGCCGCGGTGGACTGGCAGGACAGCGCGGGATTTCAGGCCGGCGACGAGAAGACCATCGTGTGCTTCTATACGTCTGCGGGCGATCAGGTGGAACCAAAGGTTCCCTTCACCCAAAGCATCGCCTACAGCACCGACCGTGGGCGGACCTTCACCAAATACGCAGGCAATCCCGTCATCGGCCACATCATCGATGCCAACCGCGATCCCAAGGTGATCTGGGAGGAGCCGTCGCAACAGTGGATCATGTCGCTTTACCTGACCAGGAACGACTACACTCTGCTAACGTCAACTGATCTTAAGCAGTGGAAGAGGATCGGGGATGTCACTATTCCCGGCTGCAGTGAATGCCCGGACATCTTCCTTCTTCCGGTCGACGGCGATCCCGATAAAACAAAATGGGTGTTTTGGGGTGCGAACGGGAGCTATGTTCTCGGGACCTTCGACGGGACTGATTTCCAGCCGGAGGGCGAGGCGATTGGTCTTTATGCGGGAGGGTCCGCCTATGCGGCACAGTCCTTCAGCGACATCCCCGAGTCCGACGGCCGGAGGATCCAGATACCATGGCTCAGATGCACGATGCCCGGCATGCCTTTCAACCAGCAGATGGGATTTCCGGTCGAGTTGACGCTCCGCACGACGGATGAGGGCATCCGGATGTTCAGTGAGCCGGTGAAGGAGATCGAAAACATCCATAAAAATCAGGATTCCTGGGAATCCCTGCAGATCAAATCCGGTGAGAATCCTCTCGCATCGATCTCCGGCGATCTGTTCGACATACGAGCCGACATCTCGGTCGGGAGTTCGGAAGAGTTCGGATTCCACATCCGCGGGATACCGGTCGTTTACAACTCCGTCGAACAGACGTTGACCTGCCGGGACGACACTACGCCGATGAAGCCGCTTGGGGGGCGGGTCCGGCTCCAGATTCTGGTTGACCGGGCCTCAATCGAGATATTCGGGAACGACGGGCGCGTGTACATGCCCATCGGGGTGATTCCCCCGGATGATGACATGTCCCTGGAATTTTTCACCAAAGGCGCTGCGGTCCGAGTCAATAAGCTGGATGTCTTTGAATTGGAATCGATCTGGTAGACTGAAACGCCATTCTGCGGGCGCGTGTCGGACGCAATTCGGCCGAGTCACAATTCCATTACGGTGTCCAGTCCGCGCTGGAGGCCGTTCAGCGTGGAGACTTTGCGAATGGCCAGCAGGGTTCCGTCTATATAGGGCTGCGCGCTGGTGCCGGCATCATGCCGCAGGGACAGCCGCATTTCCGGCAGCCCGAAGATCACCTCCATGGAAGATTCATAGCCGTGCAGCCGCACGGAGTGTACCTGGCAGCCGCTCAGACTGACCCCTCGGCACTCCCGAGGGCCTACGGTCTGCTCCACGGGGACCTCCAGTTTCGGCTGTTGCACCCGGCCCAGCCGGTAGGCCAGCTCCCGGGCTGTACCACTGGGGGCATCGATCTTGGCGGCACCGGAATATTCGATGATTTCCCAATGGGGGATGTGGCGGGCAGCCATGGTGGCGAATTTCTGCAAAAGGACCGCCGTCAACGCGAAGTTGCCCGCCGCCAGCACACCGCACCCCGCTTTCTCGGCCGCGTGATCGATTTCTTCATAATCTTGGTCGGTCAGGCCCGAGGTGCCGATCACCACATGCGCACCGGCCGCAATAGCGTGGAGTACGTGTGCCTTGGCCGCATCCGGCATGCTGAATTCCACAAACACATCGCAGGGTTCTTCCAGAGCTTCCTGCGCCGAAGCGCGTATTTCGACATCCAGCCCTGGAATGCCCAGGACCGTTCCCAATCTCCGGCCGGCGGAGCGGCGTGCAATAGCCCCGCTCAATTGCATGTCTTCAGCGGCGTTAATGGCTCGCGCAAGATCCGCTCCCACCCACCCGGTAGCCCCCGCCAAACATACTTTGATGGTCACGTTATATTCTTCTTTTTGCATTAAGGACGCTGATCTGATTCCCGCTTAACCGAATTGTCAATTCGTCAGTTCCGGAAATCAAGGGTGTCCTGATTCGCCATGTCCAGCACCGACAGGAACAGGATGCGGGCCAGGTCCTGTAGAATCTCCGGATCGATGGTGTCGGCGGTATCCCGGGTAGAATGCCCCAGGCCGGGCGGCCCTCCGCGGGAGCCGAAGGAAATGCTGGGCACGCCCTTCCACAGGAACTCGCAGGAGTCGTTGCGAGGTCGCCCCAGGTTGGCGAAGTAGGGGGTCTCGATGGCGCGGCCGACATGATCCCGGTGGGCCGTGAGAATATAGTCCCGGAACGCGGGAAAGTTATCTCCCGAGAGGGCCACCAGCACATCCCCGCGCCCAACCGAGTCCAGGTTTATAAAGGCGGCCGTCTTCGGCAGCGGAAATACGGGGTGGTCGAGATAATACCGGGCCCCGATCAATCCCAGCTCCTCGGCGCCGATGCCCATGAACGCCACCGTTCTCCGGGGTTTCAAGGGACTCCCGGCCAGGGCTTCCGCCACTCCCAATATCACGGCGATTCCGGACGCGTTGTCGTTGGCACCCGGCATGATCTCATGGCACCGGCCGACATGATCCAAATGCCCCCCGAGCAGGATCACCTCATCTTTAAGAACGGGATCCGTCCCTTCCAGAACACCGATGACATTGTATCCTATGCCTTCGGGGTGATGGAGGGTTCGGTTGGCGAGGGTGGCGATTTTCCCGGTGGCAATGGATTGGGGTTTCAGGGTTTTTTGGATTTCGGTCTTCAAATCTTCCGCTGTCCGGCCTGTGCCATCTAGTATATCGTCGGTCACGCCGCCGCTTATTTGGGAAAAGAGGAGACCCTCGATGTAGGGGGTGTTGGTGTTGGTGGTGAGATAGTTATAGAGGATTCCCCGAACCCCGTGGTCATAGGCGTTTTTGAGCTTGTACTGATGAAAGGAGTAGGGACGCCATTTCAGAAAAGTTTCCTGATCATCATCGGGCGAGAGCGGGACCTCCCTCTCCAGCAGGATGATCTTGCCTTCCACATCGATGCCCGCGTAATCATCATAGCCCAGTTCGGGAGCTGTTATGCCGTAGCCCACATAGACCACTTCCGCCGTAATCCGGCCCGAGGCCGAATTGGATCCGGGGTAATAATCCTGTTCATAGATATATGTCTTCGCTTGTTCACCTCTCTTGAGGACAAGCTCGCCGGAATCCAAGACATCGGTGTAGGGACAGGGAAATGCCTGCAGGTAGGACCCGTCGTCACCCGCGGGCTTGAAACCCCATCCCGCCAACCGATCCGCCATCCATTTGGCACTGGCCGTATACTCAGGGGAGCCGGTCAGGCGCCCGGCATATCGATCCGATGCCAGCTCCTGGACATAGCCGATCAATGTCTCTCCGCTGACACCTTTCATGGCCTCCAGTACGGCGGCCTGGTCCACATCTTCGCCTCGCTCACAGGCGGGAGCCCAAACCAAAACGGCCGCCAGCAGTGCGGAGGACAAGAATAGCTTCATTTTTATCTCGCTCATGATTTCATCCTTTCAATGGGATTATGGCCCCAAAGCAGAGGGATTCAAACCGAATTCCTCTCTGCGCCGGGTTTCCGGCCGCCTCAACAGGTCGTGACGGATTCATCGCTTAATCTCAGACTTTATCATTTCCCGGAGTCCGATATCAAGGAAGTTGATGTTGATGGTCCTATTATGACGCTCACAGGAGGTAAATCAAAGGGATTGAGACGCATCCCGGGATGTCATTGACATTATTCCGGAGGTGAGATATGAGTCTACAAGGGGGCTTGTGTTCAATTCATCTTCTAAGAGACCGATATCATGACGAAATGCAACCGGCGTGAATTTTTGGGCCGGGCCGGATACTATTGCACCAACAACAATAAAAAGGACTACAACCTGATCGATGATTTTGACTGCTGGCATGAATCCAGCAGGACCGCCCACTACCTCTATGCGGCCAATGCGCTTCAATATCTCGATGAATCCTCGGTCCGGGTGCTCAAATCCAGGCTCAAGAAGATTTCGGAGGACGAAAGATACGGCAATGCGGCATCAGTAGGCGATATAGCCGCCTCGATGGGTTACCTGATAATCTTTGTCTTTGATCGTCACTCTTATGTTCTTGAATCGACCGTCCCCTTGATAGTCCATACGGCGGTAGACCAGCAGGTAGTATTCCGTACAGGCGTCGGCGGCGTTTCGAAAACCCACAGCAGGATTCATGGAGTTGTCCACGATCCCCCCCGTGGCCTCTGCCACCGTAGTGAAGGCATCGAACACATCCTCCGACTGCTCGCGCATCACGACTCCGCGTATGTTTTCCGGCTCTTTATGCATGAAAATGAAGTGGAACAAGACGCGGGCATCGGCAAAAGATTGGCTGAGGATCTCCGTGTCTAATTTGCTGTCGCGGCTGTAGAGCTGGAACAGGTCTTCCACGTTGCTGATGACGTTGAACTGATTTTGGTTTTGGGAGACCAATATATTCAGGATGCGGGTTTCGATCTCGGGCCTGAATTCCCGCTGGTAGAAAAGAAACACGATCTTCTGACCCTCGAGGCGTTTCATTTCGCCGGCGAAAGCCAGGATCTTCTTTTCATTCACCATGCGGAGCTCGTCCAAGCGCTGCAGGGCGTCCTTGTAGCGCGGGAGTTGTATGTCCAGGCCGAATTCGCTTCCCAGGCTGCTGCTCTCAAATTCCGACGTGACGGTTGCGGCGCCGGAGGCGCTGGCCATGCTGCGGACGATCATTTTTAGATCGCGCAGCAGATCATTGTGTTCACGAGCCCCGATTTTGGTATCCCTGCGCAAAAGAGCATTGAGGTCATGGGAGAGTTTTTGGGGGGGCTTACCCCGGAGCGCTTCCCGTGTGAGATTATAGTGATTGAGAGGCGTCATGACCGTCAAGGTGTCGTCGGGCTGGATGATGTTGTGAAAAAAGTAATCGACGGCGTCCGCGAGTTTGGGATTGTAGTCCAGGCATTGAAAGAGCATGAAGAAGCGGCGCGAGGTGTCGGGCGTGGACCAAGTAGCCCCTTCCTGACGCTGCAGCCTGCCGTGCCGGATCAGGTAGAGTGAGCGAATCTCCATCCGCTCCCCATCTTCAAATATCTCGAAATCCTGGGAATTCAAATCATCCACAAAAGTATTCCCCTGCAGAACACGCACCGGGACTTCTATGCTGACCGTTGTGCCCTGATCCTGGGCCCAAGGAGTCAATCCCAAAAGGAAAAAAAACAGTGCGACTGCGGTCCCCTTTTTCATTGAGACCTCCTTGCGGATCTTATTATCTAGTATAACAGAATTCGGAGATTGGACGAAATCCTTGAATCATGGTGGAAGGATTTGATTTTTGCGGAAGATTGATATTAAATTTCAGACATTCGTAATCAATAGATCTCCATATCTGAGCGGGGAGGTTAGCATGAGATGCACAAAGTCGATTCTTGGATTACTGAAGCGGCCGGTGGTCGTGTGTTCGTGCTTGGCATGGATTTCGGTTTGTGGACCGCAGGCCGGGATCGAGGCGCAAAGCGTCGATGGCACGGAGAGGCCCATAGGAGCCCTCCGGATGAAGACATCGGATAAATCTCTGGCCGCGGCCTTCGAATGGGCGCACCGGCAGGCCCTGGCCTATGCCTTCAGCGGTGATCCGGTGGGCGACTGGTATGAGGCCGCTCTGCCGGGCCGGGAGGCATTCTGCATGCGCGATGTTTCCCACCAGAGCATGGGGGCGCATGCGCTCGGTCTCTCCGGCCATACTCAAAACATGCTGAGGAAATTTGCGGAAAACATCTCGGAGTCTAAAGACTGGTGCAGCTACTGGGAGATCGACCGCTACGGCCTCCCCGCCCGGGTGGATTACAAGGATGACACCCAGTTTTGGTACAACCTGCCTGCCAACTTCGACGTGCTCGACTGCTGTTACCGCATGTATCTATGGACCGGAGACCGGACCTATATCGAGGACCCGGTCTTTCTGAACTTTTACCGGCGGACGGTCTACGACTATGTCGACCGATGGGAATTGAGCCTGGATCGCATCATGACGCGCATGCGCATATTGAATATCCGCGGACGCTTCGATCCCCAAAACAGGTTCCAAGTGAACCGGGGGATCCCGAGCTACGATGAGGGCGCCCCCGACTTTGTAGTGGCGGCGGATCAGTTGGCGGTGCAGGTGGCCGGCTACACGGCCTATGCACGCATCCAGCAACTGCGTGGAAACGATGAAGAGGCACAAAGATTCCTTGCGAAGGCCCGGGAGATGAAGGCTTTTCTCAATGATGTGTGGTGGGATGACGATAACCGGCGCTATTACTCCCATCTGAATGAAGAATATGATCTGGTGCACAAGGGCTTCAGCCGGTCGATACCCTACTACAACGCACATGAAGACGGTATCAAATTGCGTTCGGTGTTGAATGCCATCGTCCAGGGCATCCAAGAAAGTCCGGGGATGGGTATTGAGGGACAGTCCCATCTGCCCGAGATCCTCTATCGCTATGGAGAAACGGAGGCAGCGTATGGGGTGCTTCTGGATGTGACACGAAACCGGCGCAGCGAATACCCGGAAGCCTCATTTGCGGCCATCGGGGCCGTGGTTACCGGACTGATGGGGATTTCGCTCGAAGTCCATCCGCCGGATGAAGCCCTCACGTGGGGAGGATATGTGGACCGCATCCTGACTACGATACCCGGGTTGACTGGGAGCACCGCATGGGCGGAACTGGAACATCTGACGATACGCGCCAATGTTATTTCCGCGCGACACGAAGGCACCACTCGGACAATTCTCACGAACAACTCGGGGCCGTCGCTGCTGTGGAAGGCTCGATTCCCGGGTTCGTTCGAAAGCCTGCGGGTCGATGGCCGCCCGGTTCAGGCCACGAGGGATGAGATTTTTCCCGGCGGGCCGGAGATTTCCTGGGTCACAGTCACCGTCGGTGCGGGCGAGGCCATCGAGGTAGAGGTGTCGGACTCTCGCTCCCCCCGGTCATGATAGGGACCTCAAAATGGTTCCGGCGGGGCGCCCATTCAAGGGAATGGGAACCGGGCCATGCCGAATAGGCTATGTCATAAATGCCGTTTTGTTTGCCGTCCTTGTCATAATCGTATAAAATGAGTTCATCAATCAAATGAAATCCAACGACAAGGATTTATGCTCTATCTTCTTTCATCTTGGGGAGATAAAAATATTTCAAGGCGGGGGCTAAATGAAAAAAATCATGATGCTGCTTGTTTTATTTTCATTTTCGCTCTTATACGGGAATCCGTTTTCATCTGACGGCGTTCCTCAAGAGGAATTTCAAGCCAGACTTCTCCCCGGATCCGGACCGGCGGCCCAGCAGGCGCGGAAACTCATAATCGAGGTCGAGAGTTACACCACGGTAGAAGAGGTTAAACAACTCATCCAGATTTTCCATGACAGCGGCTACGATCAGTTTAGAGGCGCGCTCAAGGGCACGCAGAAAGGAACTGTCCGTCCCGTCGGAGGCCGCGGTGTAAAGATCAATCTCAATGCGGCGCAAAGCAAGCCTACGGATGACGGGAGAACGGTCATACTGGTGGGCGACAGTCAAACCTGGAGCCTGGACACCAGCTATCGATATGACAGCAGGTTCCCCTTTTTGTTGATTGAGCTCGAGCTGAACCAGAAGGGAAGGGGGAGTGGAAAGATCTACGTGCAGGCTGACATCACCCTTACCAGCGATGGGAATATCGAATTGTCATCATACGGTTCGCCGCCCAAACAGCTCTTCGGAGTGGCCGTAAGAGACTGATCAGCGTTCTCGAGACAGGGAGACTTGGCTGGAGCAATCGGGGAGAATTCTTAGAATACAGAGGGAGAGGGATGCCGAGCAAAGGAGGCTCAACGATGGGAGAAGGAGATAAAAAAAAGGGCAATGGTTTGACCCGGCGGGATTTCTTGAAAAGCCTCTCAGGGGCCGCGGCATCGGCCATCGTCCTGGGAGCCTGCGATGACGCCTCTCGGACCGATCCTCGACAGGAGACACCGCCGGAGAATATCCTCGCGCCCCGGAGCAAGGCCGATAATGTCTTTGTCAACGGCGAAGGCAAACCGATCCTGGTCTGTGTCACAGGGAAGAATTTTGGAGAGATGCTGGCCGCAGGTCTGGACAAGTTGGGAGGATTGAGCCGATTGATAGCTGCCAACCAGGATGTCCTGATCAAACCCAACTGCAACGCCATAGATGAGTATCCCGGCATTTCGGACGCCAACAGCCTGGTGTCCATCGTCAGCGAGGTGAAAAAGGTGACCAGCGGGACCGTGAGCGTGGGAGATCAGGGATATCACGGCGCTTCCGGCGTCTACGCCCATGCGGGGATCGATCCTCTGGTTGAGCAGGCGGGGGCCAAACTGCTCTACATGGAGAAAACCTATCAGGTCAAACGCAGCGCTTGGTCATTGAACGTCAAGGATTTTAAAGTCTATTCCGATATCTATGACGCACCGATAATCCTGAACGTTGGACTCCTCAAACGGCATCACACGGCCGGCTTTACGTGTGCCATCAAGAACAATGTGGGCACGGTCGAAGGTCCCGGCGCAATTTCCACCAGGCGTTTTCTCCATTACGACGCCGCAGACTTTTGTGAGGCCGTGGCCGAGATCGCCGGGGTGGTGAATCCGGAGCTCAACATCATCGATGCCCGGACGATTCTCACCGTGAACGGCCCGACTTCATCTGCCGGCGTCCCGGTTGATGTCAACAAGCTTGTTCTTTGCGGTGATATCGTCGCGACCGACACGTATTGTGAAAGGATTTTGTCCGCTCTTGACAATTCGCCGGTGGACAGCCGGTGCTGGGGCAGCATAAATTATGCCGAATCTTTAGGGCTGGGAACCTCCGATCTCGACAAAGTCGAGATCGTCGAGATCACGGTCTGAGCCGGTTTGAAAATCGGACGTTCCGGCTTGGGCGGAAGCCGCCACCTCTAATTCAGCATCACCAGTGAGGCGGAAACCTTTAGGTGGAACGGCCACTGCCTGAACAATTTATCCTCGCTTTTTAAGACCAGTGAGGCTTCGGTCTGATATTCGGCGCTGAATTCGCGGATACAGCTCCGCTGGATTCGGTAGCTCAGCAATCCTCCACCCCCACCGCGACCCTCAAAAGACGCCGTCCATTCTCCCCATTCTTTTGAGCCCGAAAGCATTACGTCGTAGTCCACGGAAATGAAAGCCTCGTCGCCTTCGGCCGAGGGGAGAATATTCTGCAGAATATACTGCCTTTCGATCGACAACTCGAGCTCCATGCCCTGGTAGGGAATGCTGAGGCTTTTCTTATCGACCCATGTTTCACCGATCGAAACGGGCCTCTCCGGTAATACGGGGAGGTAGTCGCGGAGAATCTGGGCCAACGAGATGTTCCAAATCCGGTCTCGATTGAGTGCCGCAAGGTTGTGGATCTGGTGCGCACTGCCTCGGTGGTCGAAGGAGGCCTGAACCGCCATGTCGGCGTCGGTTCTCAGCGCATAGCTTTGCGGCCCTTCGAGGGTCTGGGCCGTGACATGAATTCCCGGCGTGGTCAGCCCCATGAATACGAGGTCCTGAATATTTCTCTTTATGGCGAAGGATATCTCGCCTGCGGCCGACGCTCCCAGAGATACTTCCTTCCCGTTGAAGTCCTTGCCTGTAACGTGGACCGAGGTATTCAGCATGTAGAGGAGGCTGTCGCCCACTTGGGGGGAAAAGGTGAGGGAGTATTTTTGCTGGGGGTACGGCGATGTCGTTAACCAAAAGACAAGAATGGTGATCCACATGATACAACGTGCGCTATCCGGATCACGCTGCAGATCTGATATCCTGCGGGCTTTTCGCATCGCCTCTCTTTAGAGCACCGGGTATTATATCGGATCCCCGCCCATTACGCTACGTCATCCCAAGCTTGCCGATTTACAGAGTCATTAGTGCATTCATCAGGCGGTCGACTTCTTCGGTCGTGTTGTAGAAATGGGTGGATATCCGTATGGCGTTGTGGCCGTCACGGCAGTGCTCGTCGATGTGGATGGAGCTTCGTCTCGCCAGGATCGGCGGCATCTCGCAGGCCGCCAATCCTCCCCAGGATATTCCTGTGATTCCGGCGGTCAAAAAGGACCGCCGCGAAATCCCCCTGACCCGCCGGGTATGGTTATTCGTGGCCATCGTCACTCCATATTCTTCTAAATGCTTGGGTACAGGATTTGAGACTTCTAAGCTGAGTCTCCAACACTCCCGCTTGAATGATACGAAGCAAAATTGTTCAAAACAACTCTCGATTCAAATTCGGGTGCTGGAATTCTCCGCTCAAGGGATCTGAATCGGCGTCCAAATCATGACTTGATATTCTTCGCGCTTAGGGAAATACTGTTACTCGGATCAAGGCGGATGATTGCCCGACCGGTATCCGGCGGCTGAAAAAAACACAGCGAGGCGCCCACGATGATAATTGCAGGGAGGCATAAGATGAGAATCAGGGACCTGGTGTTCGCAATTGTTGCCGTGCCGTCACTCGTGTTATCTTTGACGGCACAAATAGGCGTGGTTGTTCACGATGAGGAGAGAGCCGACGACTGCTACCGGCTGGTGAGCAGCCGGAACCTGGCAGCCGCGCACCTGATTACACCCGGAGGCCGTTATGTCCATTCCTGGCACTTTCGTCACACGGATACCCCGACCAGCGATTTCGGGGAATTCGGCATGACCTGGCACTATGCCGAGATGCTGCCCGACGGGCATCTCCTCGCCATCGTCAAGGATGAGATGATCATAGAACTCGACTGGAACAGCCGTTTGCTCTGGAAAGCCAAGCTGCGGGCTCACCATGATTTTGCCCGGACGCCCGATGGGCATACAATCGTTGTATCCCGGCGTGATCTTCCCAATCCTTGGAAATCCAAGGACACCCTGGCCGTGGATGAGCTGGTGGAGTTCGACCGGAAAGGGAAGATCGTCTGGACATGGCACTACCAAGACCATATGGATGAGATCGCTCATTACGTCCAGCAGCCTCTCCCTCCGCACCCTGACTTCAGGGATTGGCCGCACATCAACACCTGTGAAGTGATACCCGATAATCCTTCGGCTCAAAGGGATGACAGTTTCAAGGCCGGTAATCTCTTGTTGTGCGGCCGCCATGCCAATACCATTTTCGTAGTGGACAAGGCCCGAGGTGAGGTGGTGTGGGCCTGGGGCCCGGGCGAGCTGGAAGGACCACACATGCCCACCATGCTGGCCAACGGCAACCTGCTCGTCTATGACAACGGCCAGCATCGCCAGGATACCGCCCGGGGATACACCCGGATTATAGAGCTCGATCCTGTGTCGGAAAGAATAGTCTGGACTTACACGGCGGATCCACTCCAGTCCTTTTATTCACCTTCCCGGGGATCCTCAGAACGCCTTGGAAATGGAAACACGTTGATCGCTGAATCGGATTCCGGCCGGCTGTTCGAGGTGACTCCGGCCGGGGCCGTCGTTTGGGAATACTGGAACCCCGACCGAACCGCTCAAGGGGACAGGATGGCGCTCTACCGGACGATCCCCTATGAAAAGGAGGTTGTGGATTCGCTGCTGGACCGGCACGGGCGTATCAAGGATGTCGATCCCGGCCACCTGGAGACACTCGATTTCCGCACCATCGATCCTGACGATCAGTACAAACAATATATCCGCGAGGTGGTTTTTTGGGTCGAGATCGGGTACTTCGATCATGCGCTTCGCTTCCTGGAGGAGTTCATGCAAGTTTTTTCCGATGATCCGGAGGGTTTTTTCGGATACTCTCTGGTCTTCTCAGCCAGGAAAGATCCGACCCGGGCCTTTGAATATATGCAGAAAGCTCTTGAAGCAGGGCTTCCTTTAGGGCGATTCACGTCCGGATTGAACGGGCTGCTCTCACCCTTGATCCAAAGCGACACGTTTCGGGAATATATGAAACCACAAAATCATGTCCTGATCCATGGTCCGACCTTGGGCCACGTCACGGCGCGATCGGCCGCCGTCTGGGTCCGCACCTTCGGGCCCCGCGCTGTGCGTGTGCTGGCACGCACGCCGGGAAGCCGGGATCTCAACATCTCTACTCCAGCCGTGACGACCGATCCTGGGCGCGACAACACCGCGATTCTAATGCTGAACGGTTTGACCCCCGATACGGTTTATGAGTATCAGCTCGAGATCGACGGACATGTTCTAGATTCCCGCTACCGCATGAAAACGTTCCCTGAGAAGGGAAAACCAATCCGGTTCCTGACCGGTTTCGGCGGCGGAGCCGGATACACCCCTCGGAATGAGCGCATGTGGGACGTGTTGCATGCATTTGAGATGCCCTTCTTCTTACTTTTGGGCGATAATGTCTACATCGATCATCCGGAAAGGCCCGCGGTTCAGAAATACTGCTATTACCGCCGCCAGAGCCGTCCGGAGTTCCGCAGGTTCGCATCCCGTACTGCCATCTATGCGGTTTGGGACGACCATGATTTCACCCATGATGACGGCAAAGGGAGTCCCGAGCGGAACAGCCCGTCCTGGAAACTCGATGTGTGGCGGATTTTTAGGAACCAGTGGAACAATCCCTCGTACGGCGGGGGAGAGGAGGACCCCGGATGTTGGACCCGCTTTTCCTGCGGCGATGTCGATTTTTTCCTGCTCGACGGCCGCTATTACCGGGAAGACCCGGCCGGAAATCCGTCGGCGTCCATGCTGGGTAGGGCACAGAAGGCCTGGCTCTTAGAGGGAATGAGCGCCTCATCTGCCACGTTCAAGGTCCTTGCCTCCCCGGTTCCCTGGGCCCGGAATACCAAACCCGGCAGCCTGGACACCTGGGATGGACATCCCGAGGAACGGGAGGAGATCTTTCGTTTCATTGAAGATAACCGCATCGAAGGGGTGATCCTTCTCTCGGCGGACCGGCACCGTTCGGATGCCTGGCGCATCAGCCGTCCCAACGGTTATGATTTCTATGACCTGATGAGCTCCAAGATGACCAATGTCCACACCCACCAAGTTTTGCCCGGTGCCCTGTTCGGTTATAACAAAACCTGTTCCGTAGGGCTGCTCGAATTCGATACCACTCGCGCTGATCCGCAGGTCGTATACCGCATCGTCAATATCGATCAGGAAGAAATCCACCGCATGACGATCTACCGCAGCCGGTTGACATTCAGGGAATTGAACGGGCTTTGATTCACGGCAAAAACGAGGCATGGCGAATTTGATACATACAATTGTGCCAAGGGAATCGAGCATATGATAGGATACTCCTATATCATATAGGGAGTGAATCATGACTGATCTTTCTATACCGCGCAGACAATTCCTACGGGCTTCTGCCTTGGGTTTGGGAGGGCTGGCTCTAAAAGCCGGCTGCGGTTCGGGTCCTCCCGGAAAAAAAATTCCCAACTATATTTTTCTGCTGATCGATGACCAGAGATGGGATGCTCTGGGGTGCGCGGGGAATCTCATCATTCAGACTCCCCACATGGATAGACTGGCCGAGGAAGGCATGCGGTTCAGCCGGGCGTTCGTGACCACGCCAATCTGTGCGGCCAGCCGTGCAAGTATCTTCACCGGGCTCTATGAGAGAACCCATGGTTATACCTTCACCAAACCTCCCATCCGCAGGGAATTTACAGATATCAGCTATCCCGTACTGCTGCGCCGGGCCGGGTATCGGACCGGCTTCATCGGAAAATTCGGAGTCAAGGTCGAGGACGGGGTCATGGAGGAGATGTTCGACTCCAGCCAAGTGAGCGATCAGAAATATTTTCACGAGATCGATGGCCAGCGGCGCCATCTTACGGATATCCATGGCGACCGGGCGGTGGAATTTCTTCGGGGATGTAATCCCGATGAGCCATTTTGCCTGTCCCTCAGCTTCTGGGCGGCCCATGCCGTCGACGAGGATCCCCTCCAGTACTTCTGGCCCGAGGCATGCGACGATCTGTATGTGTATGACGATATTCCGGTTCCGGATACCGCGGATCCGGCCTTTTTCGATGCATTGCCCGATTTTCTGAAGGCCTCGATGAACCGCATCAGATGGCACTGGAGGTTCGATACTCCCGAGAAATTCCAATCCATGGTCAAGGGATATTACCGTATGGTCAGCGGCATCGATAGGGTGATCGGCCGACTGCGCGAGGAACTTAGCCGGTTGAATAGGGACCGGGATACGATCATCATATTGATGAGCGATAACGGCTATTTTCTGGGAGAGAGGGGATTTGCCGGGAAATGGCTGATGCACGATCTCTCAATCCTCGTTCCTCTTATCATCTACGACCCGCGCATGCCGTCGGAACGGCGTGGATCCGTCCTTGATCACATGGTCCTGAATATCGATATCGCACCCACCTTGCTGGCTATGGCGGGAATCGATGTCCCCAAGGCTATGCAAGGCAGAAGCCTGGCGCCTTTGATAATGGGACAGGCGGACGGATGGCGCCAAGAGGTCATCTGTGAGCATCTCTGGGACCACCCCGAGATTCCGCAGACCGAGTGCCTCCGGACGGACCGCTGGAAGTACATCCGTTACTGGAAGCATCCTGAGTATGAAGAGCTGTACGATCTCCATAACGATCCGCATGAAGCCGAGAATCTGGCGGGCAACCCGGCTCACGCGGATCTATTGATGGATCTCCGGCGGCGTTGTGCGCGGCGATTCGAAATGCTTCGCCAAACCGGGTGATCTCTTGGACGATAGCCGGTTGAGATGCGCCGGATTCTAAATACCGGTAGAGGGGCGGCAAGGGGAAGGAGGGCGGATATGCGTAGAGCTTGCAGGTGTTCCGGGATTTTCATCGTTATTGTCCTCATCTCTCACTGTGCCGGTGTGAGGCCGCCAGATAAGAACGTCGAATTGATCCTATCAAAGGGAATAATCTCTCCCTATAAGGCGGTGTTCGACCGCGTTCCGCAACATGTTCCTTCGTTTAAATCTGTGGATGGTCCGATCACCGGTAACGGCGATATCGGTTTGACCATGAGCGGCCCTCCCGAGGATTTCAGGTTCTGGATTTCCAAGAATGATTTCTGGAAATCCGGCCCGGACTTCAAACAATGCGGCCCGAGTCTGATAGGTGGAATCGATATCGGAATCCAGGAGTTGGAAGGAGCTTCCTATCATGTGGAGCAGGTCCTGTATGAATCCGTAATTTCCGCTGCGTTCTCCCGCGATATTAATACCGTCAGCGTTGATGCCCGGGTCGCTGCGACCGATAATATCATTCTTCTGGAACTCGAGGTCGACCGCCGGCCCGTCCAAGTCAGCCTGGATCTGTGGGCGAAGGACGGCTATGAGTCGACCACCGAAGAAGGACGGGAAGGAGACATCCATTGGGTAATGCGCCGGTTCGACACGGACAACCTGCTCTATCCCTCGGCCGCCGCCGTTGCCGTACGCGTCCTGGGATCGGATGGGACTTCATTCCGATTGGAACCGGAAAAGCCGCTGACGATCGCCGCATCCGTAGTTACCAATCATGAGTCGCAGACCTATGCGGGGGATGCCAGAGCGAAGGTGGGGAGCCTGGATCAAAATGCCGTTAACGATTTGATTACAGAACATAATAAGTGGTGGCAGCTATTCTGGGCGAAGTCTTTCGTCGAGATCGAGGACAAGCTCCTCGAGAGATACTATTATGGCTCGCTTTACATCACGGCATGCTGCAGCAGGAATGTGGACTTCCCTCCCGGTCTGTTCGGGAACTGGATCACCATGGATAGGCTGGCATGGGCAGGCGACGTCCACTTGAATTACAACATCGAAGCTCCGTATTGGGCGGTGTTTTCCTCCAACCGGGTGGAGTTGGCGGATCCGTACGATGCCCCTTTCCTGGAGCATCTGCCGATCTTTGTGGAGAACGCCAGGAAGTATCTCGATAAGAAAGGGGCCTATGCCAGCGTTGGGATCGGCCCCAAGGGCCTGACCTCCAGGTTCTTTGATCGGGAGGGAATGGACGAGGTCTACGGGAAGAAGTTCGGCAGCGACTCCTATGGGGACCTTGTCGGTCAACCCATGTTTCTGGGACAGAAAAGCAATGCCGTCTTTGCCGCCATGAACATGATCCTGAGATATCGCTACACCCATGACGAACGGTATGCCCGCAAGGTCTATCCTTATCTGTCGGCCGTGGCCGAGTTTTGGGAAGATTACCTGAACTTTGAGGAGGGCCGTTATGTCATATACGATGACAGCTTCCATGAGGTCGGCCCCTGGCAGGGAAAGAATTGGGAAAAGGGCTACGGGGACTTCAATCCCATCAATTCACTCGGCTTCCTGCGGGTATTCTTTAAAGCCATGATCGAAATAAGCCGTGACTTGAATATCGACCAGGAGCATCAAAGAAAATGGCGGCATATCCATGCCAATTTGAGTGATTTCCCGGTCTTTGAGGAAGACGGCAGAAAACGTTTCCGGGCCTGCGAGGGCGGCCAAGGCTCCGGATTAAAGGTCATCGGGCTCGATTGGATCATGATGCACGGCCTGGTGTTCCCCGCCCCCAACTTCGGCCTCGGCTCCGATCCCGAGCCACTCAAAATGATTCGTGATGACATTCAAGAGTGGGATGATGACGTATGGTTGAATCATGGAAATGCATTTCAGACCGTGTTTATCGGAGCGGCTCGGATAGGCTGTGATCCGGATTTCCTGATGTCCAAAGCCCGGGAAAAAATTGAAAAATCCTCCTATCCCAATCTCTGGATATTTGCCGAGGGAGGCGGCGTTGAAACCTGCAGCGGGATCCCCGGCATGATCAATGAAATGATGCTTCAGAGCCATGGAGGCGTCATCCGGATATTTCCGGTATTCCCGGACCACCAGAGAGCCTCCTTCTTTCGGTTAAGAACCTTCGGCGCTTTTCTGGTTTCCAGCTCTTTTCATAATGGATCGGTCGGCTGCCTGATCATCGAGAGTGAAAAAGGCCGGGAATGCAGGCTGCAGAATCCATGGCCGGACCTTCCGGTAGAGATTTACCGAGACGGGAATAAATCAGAAATGGTGAAGGGCGCGGAGCTTGCTTTCAGCACCCGGCCGGGGGAGTCGATCGGGCTGGTACCGGAAGGCCGCGAGCATGTCAGCCTGGAGGCATTCTTGACCGATCGATGGTGAATTCGGCTCGCCTGGCGGGCAATGGATGCCGACGGTTCGGACAGCATCCCTGGTATGGATCCCGCCGCAGCGATTATGAATAATCCAGGAAAAGGGGGAGTATCAGGGAAAGAGCGGCTTAAGCGGCCGCTCTACGGCTTCAGGACTTGATGTCGAGCCCCGGTAAGCCTTACAATAAGATGCCCGGTGGTGACAATGGATATAAGATCGGAAGCCGTAAACATTGTGACGATAAAGGCAGAGATGAGGTAGAAGTATCGCATGAGACTTATGGAAGGAGATTCCCTCGGCCGTTTCAAGATCCTTTCCCTGCTGGGAGAAGGCGGGATGGGCCAGGTCTATTTAGCCAGAGATCCCCGTCTGGAACGGAAAGTGGCTATAAAGGTCCTGCCCGCCGAAGTGGCGAAGGGCTCCGCCGAGCTGACCCGATTCCAGCGGGAAAGCAAGGCCATCGCTTCACTCTCGCATCCCAATATCCGTACGATCTATACCGTCGATTCCGATAAAGGCCGCACCTTCGCCGTGATGGAATTCCTGGAAGGCGAGACTCTTTCCGACCGCCTGCAACATTCCCGATTCGATTGGGAGGAGGCGGTAGAGATTTCGCTTGCCATTGCCAACGGGTTGGCGGCGGCCCACAGCAAGGGTTTCATCCACCGGGATATCAAGCCGCAAAATATTTTTATCACGGCCGCGGGAGGAGTCAAGATCCTGGATTTCGGGCTCGCCCATTACTTCAGCGAGGGTGAGGCGGAAGAAAAGGCCGATGATGAAACGTGGACACAGCACCATCGGCCGGAATCGTTTGCCGGCACCCCGGCCTACATGTCCCCCGAACAGATACGCAACAAATCCCTTGACGCCAGGACCGATATTTTCGCGTTTGGTTGTGTTCTTTATGAAATGCTTTACGGAGAAGCCTTGTTCAGCCGGGAATCCACCGCCGACACGATTGCCGCGATCCTCACCGAAGATACGACGCTTTTGACGAGCTCGCATCGCAGGATTCCGGCTGCCTTTCAGCAGCTTCTCAATCTGTGTTTGGAAAAGGACCCCACCCTACGGCTGCAGTCCATGCAGGATATCATCATCATGCTGAGAGGCATCCGGCGGGAATCCCGTTCAACGGTATACAGCCGGAGAGAGGCCTCGGTCGCCGTCCTTCCTTTCGTAAACCTGAGTTCAGACCAAGAGAATGAGTATTTCAGTGACGGGCTGACCGAAGAACTCATCAATTCCCTGAGCAAAATAGAAGAACTGTATGTGGCTTCACGGACATCCTCGTTCTTATACAAGGAAAAGATCAAGGATATCCGCCACATCGGAAGGCAATTGGGTGTTCGAACCGTGGTGGAAGGGAGCGTGCGGAAAGCCGGAAGCCGGTTGCGGATTGCGGCCCAGCTCATCAACGTTACGGACGGCTATCACCTGTGGTCCGAAATCTATGATCGGGAGCTGGAGGATGTGTTCGCCATTCAGAGCGAGATCGGAAACAGGATCGCCGGCAGCCTGCGTGTGGTTCTGACCCAAGAGGAAAAACACGTTCTGACTAAGGTTCCCACAGTCAATGTCGAGGCCTACGATTATTGGCTGCGCGGACGGCATAACTTCTATCAGTTGAGCCGGAAATCGATCGAACAAGCAAGAAAATTGTTCAACCGCGCTCAACAATTGGATCCGGGATATGCGAACGCCCATGCGTGGGTCGCAATCTGCAACGCGTTCATCTATTCTTGGTTCGGTCCCAATGATGAAGCCTTGAATGAAGCGGAGAAGGGAAGCCGCATGGCCCTCAAACTTGATCCGACGCTTTCCGAAGCGCATGTATCGAGAGCCATGGTCCTGCTGCTCAAGAAACAAGTCGAGGAGGCCGTCGAAGAGTTCGAAACCGCCCTCAATCATAAGCCGGACACCTATGAAGAGTATTTCTTTTACGCCCGTCTCTGCTTCGAGCAGGGTGAGCTGGAGAAGGCGGCCCGACTGATGGATAGGGCCAGCCAGCTTCGTCCCGAAGATTTCAACGCCCCTTATATGTTGGGGATGGTCTATTTCAATTTAGGGCAGGAAACGGAGGCCAATGCGGCCTTTCTCATGAGCTGGGAACGGGTTAAAAAACAACTCGAGTTGTTTCCCGATGATATCCGGACGCTCTATCTTGCCGGCGCGGCTTCGATCCGGATGGGCGAGAGGGAAAGGGGATTGGAGTTCGCCGAGCGAGCCCTTTCGGAAGATCTGCGGGACTCATATTCATTGTACGGCATCGCCTGCAATTTCGCGCTCCTCGGCCTGGCGGACAGGGCTATGGATTGCCTGGAAAAGGCGATGGACTCGGGACCGATCAATAAAAAGTGGGTGGAACATGATCCGGACCTTGATTCGCTACGGGACCATCCCCGTTTCAAGGCCTTCCTCGGCCGCCTTTGACCTCTTCAATCTCGGCTATCCATCGGATGATTTGGAATCGCTGTTTGACATGGGAATCCAGTTTTTTTTAAGATGGATTCGATTCTGATGGGAAGGAGGGCCGGCCATGAAACTCAAACCCTTGTTCGGGATTTTAATTTTGGCGCTGCCGCTGCTGCCGGCGGCCGAGGAAACCCCCTATTTTACCCCAGATTTCTCCCCCCAGGAATTCAGGCTTCGCCGCGGGCGGCTCTATGATCGGATCGGCCCGGACGCGATCGCGATCGTACAATCCGCTCCCATGCCCGACTCCTATGTCAAATTCCGGCAATCGAATCAGTTCTATTATCTCTGTGGTGTGGAGACCTGGAACTCCATTCTTCTTCTGGATGGCTCCCAGCGCCGCAGCGTGGTCTTTCTTCCCCCCAAGAGAATCGTCGAAGCGCACATGTTTGCTGCCGAAGATAGAGAACAGGCCATAGAGATGACGGGAATCGATGATGTGTATCCGGTGGATTCATTCGGACAGTATTTGAATCGGTTCGCCTACCGCGGGCCGAAAAAGACGGTCTATACTCCTTTTTATTCGTTCGAGGGTTTATCGATGAGCCGGGATCTTGCCAGCCGCGGTGACGTTGATAAATCGACCAATCCCTGGGATGGGCGGCCTTCGCGGGCGGCAAATTTCGTGAATCATCTGCGAAGCCGGTTTCCTCATTTCACGGTCAAAAATCTCTCCCCCTTCTTGGATGACCTGCGCCTGATCAAAAGCCCGGCGGAAATCGCCCTCATACGCAGGGCGACGGTGCTCTCCGGTCAGGCCATGATGGAATGCATGCGCTCGATGGAACCGGGACTCTTCGAGTACGAGATCGCGGCGCTGGCGAAATTCATCTACCTGCGTAACGGAGCCCAGGGGGACGCCTACCATGCCATCGCCGCCAGTGGGCCCAACATGATCGAGTCGCACTACAATGCGCTTTTCCGGCGGATAGAGGACGGTGATTTTTTCATTCTGGATTATGCCCCGGATTACAGATACTACATGAGTGATTTGACACGCACCTGGCCGGTCAACGGAAAGTTCAACCGCTGGCAGGCCGAACTCTACGGATTCTATGTGAAGTGCTACCAAGCCATCCTCAAAGCGATCCGCCCGCATGAAACCGCGGCCGTGATCAAGCAGGAAGCCGCGGCTGAGATGGAAAAGATCCTGGCTGCGAGCACATTTTCCAAGGCCGTCTATAAGCAGGCGGCGGAGAATTTCGTGGCCAATTACTCACGGCCCTCATCTTACGGCGGGGCCAGGCTGGGACACTGGGTGGGACTCTCGACCCACGATGTGGGAAGTGACTCGGGACCGCTGCGTCCGGGGATGGTGTTTACCATTGAACCCGCCCTGAGGGTGCCGGAGGAAGATATTTATATCCGCTGCGAGGACCTGATTATCATTCATGACGATCGTGCCGAAATAGCATCTGATTTTCTGCCGCTCGAGATCGCAGCGATCGAGCGGCTCATGCAGGAGAACGGATTGCTGCAGGAGTATCCGCGGATCAAGTAGGCGGGAGTCGGACATAAGATCGGAATCTCAAGGGCCGGGATTATTCGCAGAGTCACAAGGATTGAAAGGAAGAATGGCATGAAAACAAAACACGGTTGGTGGTGGGGCCTGCTGTTTTTTGGCCTGGGCTCGATGGTTTGGGCCCAATTCGGTTTCCGTAATACCAACGTACACCTCAGGGATCTGATCCGGAGCAACAAGCTCGATCAACTCCTCATCCCGATTATGGAAGAGTACGGCATCGACTGTTGGGTCACCCTGACGCGAGATCCCTGCGATGACATGACCAACGTGATCTGGGAGCGCGATATCCAGCTGGACCCGATCGTGGAGTATATCGGCGGTGAGGAGGTCACTGTGCCCGCGGCTTTTATCTTCACCCGGGCGGGAGACCGAATAGCGATCGCCGCCCGCCGCGATGCCAAATACATCCAGGATACCGGATTGTATAGAAAGGTCCTGCGCTATACTTACGACCGGATGAATGGACATTCCGAGTTTCTGGAGATACTGGGGAAGACCTTAAGGGCCATGAATCCGCGCAATATCGGCCTGAATTTCTCCTTGGAGGAAGGAGTTGCGGACGGACTTTCGTACGGGATGAAGCTGATGTTCGACCGGGCCGTGGGCGCCGAATTGGCCTCCCGCATCGTCTCGGCTGAAAAAGTCATCATCTCGCTCTGGAACAGGAAGGTGGCCGAGGAGATACATCTGATCGAGAAATCGAGCCGGCTTTCGGCCGAGATTACAGAGGAAGCTTTACGGATGGTGGTGCCGGAAAAGACGACCGCGCGCGGGATCTTCGACTACATCCGCCGCCGCCTTAAAGAAGAAGGGATGGAACCGGGCTGGCAGGAATACTGGTGTCCTACGGTTTCGGTGGGGGCGTTCCGGCTCAGGAGGCCGCCTGCGGATAAGGTGGTGGAACGGGGAGACCTGATCGTGATCAACTCGGGATTCTGCCTTGAAGGTCATATGTCCGATGTCAACAAGGCGGCCTACGTGCTCCGTGAGGGAGAGACGGAGGCTCCTCCCCTTATCCGAAAGATGTTTGATACCTGTCTGCGAGCCACCGAGGCCGCGGTCGCAAGGCTGAAACCCGGGAGCACGGGAGTGGAGGTCGATGCGGCGGCACGGGATGTGGTGCGCAATGCAGGATTCAAGGAGTACGGCCATGCGACCGGACACACCACGGGACTTTGGGTCCATGGATTGGGGATCATCCTCGGTCCGGAATGGAAGGCCTATGGGAGCAAGGTGCTGATGAAGATCCATAAAAACGACATTTATGCGGTCGAACCCAGCATCTCCGCATATTCCGAGCCGCATCAAGGAAACCTCAGGCTTCATTTCCAGGAAATGGTGATCGTGGAGGACTTGGGAGCGAGATACTTGACTCCTCCCGTGACGGAGCTGATGCTCATCAAATAGCGGAAACTTCCGGCGCCGTTGCGGTCACCGGATCAATTTCACCACGATATAGGGAGTTACCCGGTCGAGATCCGGATATATTTTCCCGTTGCCCTGGGTATCCATGACTTCGAAGAAGAACATAAAATCCCAGCGGGTCATCACGTGCTCTCCTGGTATCAAGGCCTGATACTCTCCCGATTTTCCGGTGGGGAGCATGGTCAGGGTTTTGAATTCATGGGACTGATTGACACTCCGGTATCGCACCCGAACCCATTTGACTCCGGATGGATCCTTGACGTTGGCGGCTATTTTCAGGGGAACCCCCGGTCGAGCCGTGGAGTGCGGAGCATGGGAGAGGAGAGGGGGATCAAGATCCGTCGAGACAAGGATAGAAATCGGCTGGGCGGCCCCGGATCCTGGAAAGCTGGCCCTCCGTCCTTTCTCGTCCACGGCCCGGATGAAGTAGTCGAGCCGATCTGCCTCTTCCGGTACCGGTATTGAGGCGGCGTAGATGAAGGCTCCCTCTGGAGTCATTTTCACAGTGGAATAGCCGGCTTCCGCATTCCCGACCACCATATCGACCGTTTTGATGTCTTCTGATCCGCTGACCGTAGCTCGAATGTCCAGGGACTTCCCCGGCAGGGTCCTGCGGAGCGGCACATGGGCGATTTTGGGCCCGATGCGCACGGCGGTCAGTTCGCTGACATCCCAGCTCGCGGCCGGCTGGGTCTGGAATGAGAGGTTCAGCTTATGGTCGACGACTTCGGTATTCAGCCGCTTTCCCATCCTCGTTCCTGCCGGGACGACGAATTGATCCGTGAAATCCGTGCCGTTGGCAATTATCCAAATGGGGCCAATATCCCGGTCGCCGGATTCGTTACCGATCGAGAACGACAATTCGTAATGCCCGTTCGGTAGTTTTATCAGGGGGTAGCGTGTCCGCTCGATTCTCTGATATCCCTCCTTGAGCGGCCCGGAGCCGAATATGTATTGACCCACCACCTCACGTAGCTCCGGCTGGAAGCTTGCTCTTCGCTGCTCAAGCTCCTGCAGACCCCTTTTCAGGGCCTCCAGTTCATCCTTCCAATGTCCGGTCAATCCCGACCGCGCCTGTCCCATTTTCATGTTGAAATGATAGACATCCCCGGCGGCCGCCACGATCTTTTCCCAATACGCGGTAGCAAGCCTTTCCTCAGCGATCGCGCGATCGAGAGCATTGAGATCTCGGCTTTGCTCGAACAGGCACCAGTTCAGGGCCGCCAGGATACGGCGGGAGTGGTAGAGGGCCAAATGGGCGAGGATCTTCATGTCGACCATGGTGGACATGAATTCGTTGTTTCTATCCGCGCCGATTCTCCTCTCGGCTTCCTCCACCTGAGCCAGGACGCTTTCCGCGGTTTGCGTGAACCATGCACTCGATTCCCGGGGGCTGATTTTTCCGGATTCGCCTCCCTCGAGGATAATTTTGGCCGCGTCTCCGGGGCTTAGAAACTGTTCCGTATCGGACCCCTCGGCGCGAGCGAATCGGGGAAGATCATGCAGGCGGTACTTTTCCGGCCATCCCCGCGTGGTGGGAAAGAGGTCATAGGGCCAATGATAGGCGACGATCCGAGGCAGAATCCGGCTGGCCCGATGCAGGGCTTCTTCGACATAGGGAGCGACACCCCTTCCATACCGCCGTTCGAACTCCTTCCCCCACACCTCGGGGGGCGTATCGGGATTGTAACCCAAGCGGCCGAAAACCTGGTAAAAATGCCAAAACCGTTCAAACTCCCAGTCGTAATACCGGTATTTTGGATTGATCAGCTCAAAGGGCGGCTCCTCGTGGGGGTGGGTCTGCATCTTGGTCGACAGCGGGTGATTGACCTCGAATCCCTCTCCTCCGTACAGGTGTGTACTTGCGGCAAATCTTCGCGCATATTCCGGATCCCCCCACAGCAGTATCCTGGTGGTCCCCGAATTGAACATCCTCCAATGGATCTTGTACCGCTGGGGATATCTCAGCAGATCGGCATAGCCGTGGCGCCGATCGAATTGATTTTCCCGCGGGACGTGCGTGGGGTGATAGGGCAGCCCCATCTGCTCCATCCAATATTTGGTGCACAGGCGAATATTCACTCCCATCTCCAGGGCCCTATCGATCAGGATGTCGGGAAAATTCTTGGCGCGTGCGTCAAACCTGATTTCACCCCCGTATTCGTTCATGATGCGGTAAATGTTTTCCCAGAATGAGATGAATTCCTCTTGTTTCAGGCCCGACTCGCCGTGCATGCGGAACTGAATGGCATCCAGGTCGGGAACCAGCTCCAGAAATTTTTTGAGGGCCGGTTTCGTATAATCCGTAAGGTTATCGGCATCGAGACCCCAGACCACGCCGGGAGATGGTTCCCGCGCGAATTCTGTCGGGCCCTGGACTCCCCCGCGGTAAATGTGATCCCATATCCCCAGGGTGAAATCGAGACCGCGCTCATGGGTCATGGCGACGATGCGGTTGAGGGCATTCAGGTTCTTCTTTTGCTTCTCGGGAGTCATCCCCACCACTCGGACGCCGGGAAATTCTTCCAGGTCGAAAAAGAAAGGATAAGGGGGGGCAAAATACCCGGAGTTCTCGTATCCGAAAATCAGAGCGAAGGAATTGAACCGGTTGCCGGCCAACATATCCAGAAATTTTTCCCAGAAGCCCCGGTCGTAGAAGAAACCCTCGAACGTGGATCGATGCATGGTGTACATGGAAAGGGTACGATCCGCCACGTGCGGTTTCTCCGTCACGGCCTTCACTTCGTTCAGGGGATTCTCTTGATCCGAAGACCATGCGATGCGATCCGCCACATCCCGCAGGGCGTACATCAGGCCGCGGTCGTCTGATCCGCTGACGAGCAGGATGTTTTTCGTGCCCGAGCGGATGGTCCTGATATCCAATGATTCCGCCTCGGACGGGAGGGTGATCCGGTAGGTTTCGATAAGCCGGGCGGCTTCTCCGGAAGCCGAGGCCAGGCCGGCCACAATCAAGATGTCACCCCTGGCCTCTTCCAGGGAAGTCACCTGGTCGGCGGCATAGCCCTTCTGGTTTAAAATCGATATGACTCTATTTATTCCGTGCCGGGTCCCGGGTTCGGGATCGGGATCTGTAATCACAGAAACCGTCTGCTCGGCTCTGACGGGTATTGAAACCGCCCCGATGAGCAGAAAGATGATCATGCCGATGGTTTTGTTTTTATTCATGCTGCATTCCTTTTGATAGTGTTTGGCATGAGAGTTAGGGCCGGAAGAATCGCCCGACTTCATACTTGGCGGCCGCATCCCACTCGTGTTGCAGGCAAAACCGTGCTGCGGGTCGTGCTATTTAACCAGATACAGCTCCTCCTGGCGGGGCCGGAAAAACCTCCATCCGTCGTCGGCCAAGTACACCGGATCCTCGGCCATCATGGTCACCTTTTGGCCGCCCCATTCCGGCACCGGTGTCGATGTGTTGAGTTCCATGGCCAGGTAAGAACCTCCGCGCAGCAGCCTGGCCGGGGCATCGGGATCGCGTCTTCGACGCCGGCTGCTGATCGATGTCCCCAGCGCGTGCCCCTGGTTTCCGAGCGGGTGGCTGTAGATCATGGCGGTGATTTCCTTGGCTTCCATTTCCGCCATGGTTTCTTCGACCACTTGGTCTACGGCCTTACCGGGGCGTGAAAACCGGGCCAACGCGTCCTGGAGGGCGTTTGTGCTCGCCAAGGCCTGCCGGAGTCCCGCGGGCGCATCCTGCTCTCCTTCCCGCAACACGTACATCATCTTCTGCCAGTCCGAGTACAGCCCCATATAGATCAGTCCGAAATCGAGGTGGACCACATCGCCGCGCTCTATGATGGCCGCTTCTTTCCCCACCGGCAGGAAGCCTCTCTCGGTCACGGCGGGTTCTGCGGTCTGCCTCTGGATCCTGAGGTCGGGCTGAAACCAAGGGCGCAGCCCGAGGGCTGCCGACTCGCGGTAAAGCCACCGGCGGACATCGCCGAGGGTCGTCTCTCCCGGAGTGATGACCTCGTTCGAAAGCGCCCTCCGGCCCAGAATCTCCGTCACGTGCACGAGTGTCGTGTAGTGTTCGAATTCCTCTGGAATCCTCGTGTCGAGATACTCTTCGATCAGCGGGGCGGCGCTGATGAACCTCTTCTCCGCCTCCGGTCCCAACACCTCCGCCAGGTATTTATAGGTATCATGGGTCAGGCTGCGTGTCATCCCCCGCCGCCCGCCTATGCCCAGGGCGATGGTCTGCGGCTGATACTCTTCGAACCACTGCCGGAGGGCCTTGATGCGGACTCCGGGCTCAGGCACCTCGAAGAAACGCTCGACATTTTCTTCTGTGTAACCTGTGATCGCACACTTTTTAAGTCCCGCTTGCCCTGCATCTATAAACACGAACAGATCGCGGTTCCCGCAATAGGGGCGCGGCGGCGCGACGAATTCGGTCAGCGGGTCGTCGTGAAACTCCTCATTCACGACGATCCACATGCCCACTCCATGTTTCCGCATTAGCGGAAGGAGCATTTTGTGGCGTTTCTCGAGCCAGCCCTCGCGGACCTCGATCCTCTCATCTCCCGGCAGCAGTGTCGGAAGCACCAGGTCGTCCGTCTGCTGCGAACAGGCGACCGGCCAGCCGCCGCTGACAATCCATACCGTGCAGAATAAGGTGAGAAGAATGATACCTCGTTTGTCCCGAAATGATTTGTACATCGATACCTCGATCAAAGATTAAATTTCCCTTCTATTAATATCCAACCGTCGTAAAAAATCAACCATCAAAATACGGCGATACAAAATCGGTGATTCAGATCGGAAAGCGTCGGAAAGGATGAAAGGTAAGGGCCGGCTTAAGCCCCCGGCAAAACAGACCGGTCTCGAGGATAGATGATCCGGAGGCGGCTAAAAACGGTCGGCTCTTAGAACATAAATCCGATCCCAAAAGAAATCTCGGGGCCGCTGTAGTTCATTTTTCCCCCTATCGGTTTTGAAAAATCCGCGGCTAGATGATACCCCAGGCCGGCGGCCAATTTCACCAGCGAACCGAGGATAAAATCACTGCCGGCGCCCAGATAAATCATGGTGGCGCTTTCGGTGCGAGATGATGGGCCCAATATCCTCACACCCGATGCCGCACCCAATACGACACCGGTACCTCCCAGCATAAAAGGCTTTGCGGAGGATTCATGGGTGATACGGAATGGATAGTATTTTACTCCTATAAGTAGGGGAGCGACGGTGCTCGTTTCGACGGAAAAGGGGGTGATTCTGACTTGGGACTGCCAAATGCCGCAGCCGACATGCACAGCCAGGCTCTCATTGAAAAAGTGATCATATCCCACTTTTCCTGCTAATCCCGTGCGGCCGGAGTCGATTATGGCCCCCGGCACTCGGATGGAAGCTCCCGATGCGATATGGGTCATATACGCGAGATCCAAGCTGATTGTATGCCGCTTTTCCGAAACCGCCGCATAGGATTGACCGATGAACAATGCCATACTTGCGACCAGAAGAATGCATTTTGGCGTCGGTTTTCTGATCATTTTTTTCTCCTTCCATGGTGATGTACACAAACTAAGTCCCGGACATGAACTTGTATTCACATTATCGTGTGATATATCGGGGTGATTTTTTGGCTCAAGATGGATCCTCAAGCCAAAAATCCAACCGGACAAAATGAGGGTATTCCCTGTTGGTCAGCGAGAACACACCCGGCGATAAACTTAATATCCTTTTGGACGTAGAAATAATTAGACAGGACTTCGGGTGATGATTAAGGGGAGAGCCGGATGAAAAAGAAGATCCTGATGATCGCGGTGCTGTTCCTTTTTATGGGCTTTATGTGGGGTGGAAATCTTAAACTGCCGGAAATCGACGGCCTGTCTATCTCCGGCGATATTTTGGTCAGCCTGCCGGGAAACGTCCGGCCGGAAGAGGTTTCGATCTGCATCAATCCCAAAGACGGCACGAATATCGTGGCGGGTTCGAATCTCGATTATTACTACTATTCCCGAGACGGGGGCTTCACCTGGAGGGAAGGAAGGCTCGCGTCCACCCTGGGAGTCTGGGGGGATCCCTGTCTGATCTTCGATGCCGAAGGCCGATTGTACTACGGACATCTCTCGGATCCTCAGGAAGGGGATTTTCTCGACCGGATCGTCGTACAGAGATCGGATGACGGGGGGGAAACCTGGAATGACGGCTCGGGCATCGGCCTCAATCCCCCCAAAGATCAGGACAAGGAATGGCTGGCGGCCGACCTGACCGATTCCATCTTCCGGAACAGCCTGTATGCGGCCTGGACGGAATTCGACCTCTACGGAAGCTCCGATCCTGAGGACCGAACGCGTATCCTGTTCTCCTATTCCCGGGATTCGGGCTCCAGTTGGTCGAAGCCCGTGGTCGTCAGCGACGTCACGGGAAACTGTATCGATTCGGATGACACGGTGGAGGGGGCGGTTCCGGCCGTGGGGCCCGAAGGTGAGGTCTATCTGAGCTGGGCGGGTCCCCTCGGCATTGTCTTCGACAAATCACTCGATGGCGGGAGGACTTTCGGCGCGGACATTCCGGTCGCCGATCTGGTCCAGGGCTGGGATTTGACCATTCCGGGCATCTATCGCTGCAACGGGATGCCCGTCACGGCCTGTGATGTCAGTCGATCTCCCTATCGAGGGCATGTTTACATCATGTGGTCCGATCAGAGACAGGGAGCCCACGACACGGATGTGTTTATCATCAAATCCGCAGACGGAGGGGAGACCTGGGGGGCCATCACCAGAGTCAACGACGATCCTCCCGGCAGACACCAGTTTTTCCCCTGGATGGCGGTGGATCAAACCACCGGCTCTATCTATGTCGTATTCTATGACCGGCGCGACTCGGAGGATTATGCGACCGAGGTCTACCTGGCCAAGTCCGATGATGGGGGGGAGAGCTTCAAGAATTATAAAATCAGCGATTATCCCTTCCGCCCGGTATCCGGCATCTTCTTCGGGGATTATATCGGCATCGATGCCCGGGACCGCAAGATCCACGCCATATGGGCCCGGATGGATGGGATCGATCTGAGCATATGGACCGCGGTTATTCTTGACAACAGTCCTGATTTCAGACGGAGAAATAGGTATGCGCGGTAATAAAGCCCTTTGGATTCTTCTTTTGTGTGTCTGGGTTTGCAGCGGGATCCATGCCCTGGGATCACCCATGGAAAGCGAGCTGAGGAAAAAATTTCAAGTGGATCTGTTCGGAGGAATGGCCTTCACGAATCCGACCGATCTCAACCTGAGGCCGGAATATGATGATCGCTACCTGGTCGACCAGCGGGAGTATTACTCCACCTATTTCCCCTCGGCGACCCAGGGGCTTCCATCGGCTGAGTTCGGCAAGGTAAAGACATCGTATCCCATGGGATTAAGACTCAGATATCGATTCAGCCCACTCCTTTCCCTTTCCCTGGGAGTAAAATATTTTTCCAGGGAACAGTCCTCCGAGGTGCTAAACCGATTCAGTGCGGCCGGGGGGCGGCCCTATGTGCTGGAATATCGGTTTTATCCCTATGTGGTGGCCTTCAGCGGCACCTCACCTCTCCTGGGAGTTCATCTCACTTTGAGGAGTAGCGAGGATTATGAATTGGAACTTTTCCTGAGCGGCGGCCCGCTTTTCGCCCGCTGTCAATATGAAATGGAGATCAGCCGCTTCTATTCACGCAACAACACTGTCTATCGTGCGAACCAGACATCCTATGCCATCCAGGGGAAATCCACCGGGCTCGTTCTCGACGCGGGTGCCAGGGTGCAGGTGGGCGTGATGGGAAACATCGCGCTGTTCTGTGAGGGAGGCTACGCCCTGCAGAAAGCCCGGAATTTGCACGGTCCGGGAGAATTCGAACTCTATATCTATCGGGATATGGACACACAGTATCTTTCCGATCAGCTCGATTGGGAAGGCTACTGGGGGGTCAAGCAATTGGAGGCTTTTGCGCCGCTTCCCTCCAACGAGTGGGAAAAGGACGATCCGCGGGTGAACGACTTCGAGCTGGATCTCTCGGGCCTGTTTCTTCAGCTGGGCGTTTCCTTTTCATTCTCTTTGGATTAGATTTTCGATGGTCCATGGATTTGACTCCCTAACCGGCACCATCAATGCCACTATCACCGGCTCAGGTAAGATCGTCGATTCCAACGACTCGTGAATCTTGAATCAGGGAACCGGGGAGATTTCCTTACAGGATAAAAAAGGTATGGTCTGGATATATATTTGCTTTCGAAGGATGGAATGAAATGAAATTGGATGATACGTCCGCCGGATTTCTAGTCAAGAGAAGGAGATTCGCAAGAACATGGCCCTGGGTCGGTTCCTGTCTCTTGCTGGTTTTGGCGGCCTTTGTGGTTTGGATGTTTCTGCGGAATCCTCTGCTCATCAATCCGTTAGAAGTCGCTTCCCGTCTGGAGGCCGGCATACTGGAGGAATCCACCTTGATCCTGATGGCCGGCATGCTCCCCATAATGCTGTGGCTTTGTCTCCTGATCCTCTCGATCGTGATCGCTTTCGGCTTCGTTATGTCCTCCAATGAAAGGAAATATCACCGGATCATAGATAGGCTTATGCAATCCTGAACTTAAAAGCGGGAACGCGGGGTTCTGCTGCTATGCGCCTTTGAGCATTTCTCGTATTTCCCGGGTCAGTCGTGCGCCTTCATCCGCGATACCTTTCTGTATCCGGACAACTTCCGCCATGGTGTCAGCGGATACGGCGATCTTGCCTTCTTTTTCCGTCTCACACTCGACGTCGGCGGTATCCTGCCAATTTCGACGGGTGATCTCGGCCATCTCGTCCGGAATGAAATCCGCCAGGGTTATATATTCGACCTTGATTTGTTCCCGCTTTTCAGGATCATCGGTTGCGCGCATCTCCATCTGGAGGGCGGATTTGATCTCGGCCTTGGAGTAGGGGAGAAGGGAAAGGGGTGCCGCTATTCCGAAATCTTTTCGTTTTTCCAAAACGGCCCGGTATTCCTTTAGAATTTGATCATGCTGTCCCATAATTCCTCCTGATCGTTTATGTGCGATGGCGCGGGTATTATGCCTCTTCTCCGGACCGAATTCAAGAATTCCTCATTTCGAGCCGGAGGTACGGTTTCCGCGTGCGCTGATCCCAATCCACGTGCGCTGATCCCAATCCAAAGAATCAAAGAACGGCATCTGCCGGAACGGGCTGGGTAAAAGGGGATTGGATGCCTATCATTCTTTGTGGGGGGCCACGGCAAGAATCTTGCGGATGAGGGCATCATCATCCGGCAGTTGGCCTACCTCCGGGAGCCGCGGCAGAAGTACCGCCCAATTGTAGTCCATGGCGAAGACCTTCTTGAATAAGGGAAGGCTCTTTTCGACCCGACCGGTGGCGGCGAGGGTTACGGCCGGCCAGAAGATCATCTCGGCATTGTCGGGATACATCTCCATAGCACGGGTGTAGGCCAGCATGGCATCTTCGATCTTGTTCTCAGTCAGGTATTCGTCCCCCTGGTTCATGTGGTTGTAGGCTTTGTTGAGCCGCAGGAGCCGTTTGAGCTCCTGAACGGGGGCCGGGTGGTCCTCGATGCGCAAATCATAGACTCTATCCCGCCACGGGACGCCTGAGCTTTGGCCTTTAACGACCAGCAGCGCGGCCGACTGCTTTCCACGGATATCGCCGCCTTCAGCCTGGGCCGCCTCCAATGCGGCGACCAGACGGTCGGCCAGTTCACCTTCCGTATTCCGGAAGGCCTCGGACATGGCTTTCCACACGGTATCCTTGAGCATCAGATTGGCCTGGCAGGAGAAGCCGTCGCCGATGAGGTGGCCGGCGGCCGGGATGCATTTGCTTCCGGTGTGGGCAGCGGTCCGGCCCTGCGCATCCACCATCGCGACCTGGCGGACGGCCTGGTTTTTGTCCGCGGCGACTAAGGCCTTGAGGGCCTCCTCGGGGCTTTTCCCGATGCGCATGAGTTCCAGTCCCAGAGGACCGTAGGATACTTCCACAAAAGACTGGGTGGCCACGGCCCCCACCCCGGCTTCAGCCCAGGGCACCAAGGCGCCCACGGAAAACCAGTGTGATTGAACCGCCACGCCGAGCTGGCCGCTGGCCGGGTCGAAGGCTACGATGGAGTAGGTGCTGGCGGGGCGAACGAAGCCTTCTTCCGCCCCGGCTGCAGTGAGTAAAAGCGAAAGCGTTGCGATTCCGATGATTGTTTTCCGCATGTTTCCCTCCTCTCGGTTGTTTTCATTTTTAGCACGCCGGACATCCTGGGGTCAATAATCGCCCGTCGTCGACGAGTCGCGCCGTTCACTCGGGTATGAATTCAAACCGGAGGGTTTCTCGGCTTCCGGGAGGCAGGCTCCGGATATGTTCTTTTTGCCGGAATTTATCGGCATCTCCGATCCTGATGGTGTAGAGTCCCTCGTGGAAGACCTTGGGCCGGAAGGTCGTCCCTGGAATGCGCAGCGTGTAGACGGTCTCTCCGTTCGACTCGTCGATCACCTGGACCACCGGATCGGTCATGCCGCTGACTTCCAACGCGGGCAGATATGCCGCCGCCTTACGGCCGTAGTTGTCCTGCTGATTAATGGTAATCGGCCAACCGGGATATTGTTTTGCGCCGGGGGCCGTGATGTCTATGTTTCGCGGCCAGCACTCGAAGGTGATCGCGCGGGTCCTTTTGTTGAATCGGATGATCCCGAATCCGGCGGCCCGGGTGGTGAGCTTGTCTCCGCTGTTCGGCTCCCGGGAAGGATTAGCCACGGCCCACAAGGTGACCTTGTTTCCGAAGCCGTCCTGGTGCTCGCCGGTGTGAGCCGGGGCGCCCGGTTTCCGGTTCTTGCCCGGCTCCAGAGGATCCCACCAACGGAGATAGAGGTTGGCGATGCTCGGCACGCAGAATGAAAAGCCGGCGTCGTTCCAATCCTCGATGCCATGATGGAAGACCGTTCCCAGGTGCTGGTCGCCGGCGATGTGCACGGCGAATGCCTTGCGCATCTCGGCCCAAGCCCGCGCACGGCCGCTTTGGGGCCAGCCGTTGGAATCCAGGTCGGCCAGGATCCGTCCCCCGACTTTTCCGTGGATCTGGGCCCCGCCGCAAAATACGGTCTGCGAAAGGACCGCCTTCATGTCGCAGTCTCTCCAGTCTTCTCCCCATTCCCGCAGAAATTTGAGCTGACGCTCCCCCAGGAGCTTGGCCCTCGGCACGTCCAGGCTCCGGGGATCATAGCCTGGAGCCGTCACATGATCGGGGCGTGGGCCCATCAACGGCACCCGCCCTTCGGGCCCGGTCTTGAACTTGCGGTCCTCGAGGATGGCGAAACTGATCCGGCCCACCGTGAGGGCCGTGTAATAGACGCCGAAGCCTCGTTCGATGGGGGTGGGATCGAAGGGATCGGGCAGATGGCTGGTCTGGGCCCGTTCCACTTCCCGCACATATTCCACCGGCATGTAATATCCGCCGTCCGGGCCGGCCCGCGAGGAAGACCGCTTGCCGTTTTCTCCCCACAGGTTATACATGCCGACATCATGGTCATCCGGAATGCAGACCGTGGGTGTCGTCCGGATGATCTCCCCGAAATCCCGGCCGAACTGCAGCCAGGCAGCCAGATGACGGGAGTGGTCATAGACCTGATCGCCGGAAAAGAAGAGCAGATCGGGCTGGATCTTTTTCAGGTTGTCGACGATATCGGTCTTGGGAATGTCGCCTCCGTGACCGGGATAGATGGAATTCCCGGTAAAAGCCGCCACCACGATCTCCTCTTTTTCGACGGGGTCTTTCCTTATGATCCCTTGGTAGATCGCGGCATCCTGGTGCACGACGCGATAGCGGATGTCTCGGGTCGAGTCCCATCCGGCCACCCGGAAGGGAGCGGTGAATCCCGGATAGACGATATCCGAGGTGGCGATTCGTTCCCACTCCCCGTTTTCTTCGATCTCGAGGTGAGCCTGGATTTCGTCCACATTGCCCAGTGGATACAGTTGGGCGGTGAGCTTAAGGATGTGGTCGTGCACCGTGTACAGGGCGAAGCAGATGCGTCCTTCCCTCGGGACTTCGGGTATGGTGAGTTCGTCTTGAAGAGGAACCGCCGATACGACGGCCCCTCCCAACCAGCAGAAAAAAAGTGTGCACGCACAAAGATTTCTAAAACCGGGCCTCATGTTTTCCCTCCTGACCGGTACTCTCTGGGGAGCCCATCTTAACTCCGATCGGGGAGAATAATCAAGATGTCTCCCGGAAAAAATTTCTATTGCATAAATATTCACAAACTGTTAATATATGCAATATTATTCAAAAAAATGAATAAAAAGTACCGGCAGGCCGCCTTGATCGACATCGTTGGATCCCGGATGTTATGGAATCAGCGAGAATTGCGGGAAGAACTGAAGAAGCATGGGATCGAGACCACCCAGTCGAGCATCTCCCGGGATCTGATCGAACTGGGCATCACCAAGGTACGGGGGGCGTACCGGCTTCCTGTGCCTTCTTTCGAGGCCGCAAAAATCGGGGCGATCCTGGGATTGGAAACCGCCGGCGATCACCTGATCGTCGTAAAGACCCCTCCGGGTCAGGCCTCGATGGTCGCACTGGCGCTGGACCGGGAGAAGATCCCCGGGATTGTGGGCACGGTGGCCGGTGACGACACCTTCTTCATCGCAGTCAGATCCCGCAGGGATCAAAAGCCGGTCATCACCCAAGTGCGCAAGATGACGGGCTGATTATGCAGGGAGGGAAACCATGAGCCCTAAAGAAAAGGGAAAAAAGGTCGTGTTGGCTTACAGCGGAGGATTGGACACCTCCGTTATCCTCGTCTGGCTCAAAGAACAAGGATTCGACGTGATCGCCTATGTGGCGGATGTGGGCCAACGAGATGATTTCGAGGAGATTCGCACCAAGGCGGAATCGGCCGGAGCCTCCCGCGTCTTTATCGAAGACCTCAAGGAAGAATTTGTTATCGATTACATCTTTCCCGCGTTCAAGGCCAATTGCCTTTACGAGGGGAAATACCTGCTCGGCACGGCCTTGGCGCGGCCTTTGATCGCCAAGCGGCAGATCGAAATCGCCGTAAGGGAGAAGGCGGATTATGTTTCCCACGGAGCGACCGGTAAGGGAAACGATCAAGTGCGGTTCGAGCTGGCTTATTATGCGCTGCATCCTAAGATCAGGGTGATCTCCCCGTGGAAAGAGGCGGAATTTTTGAAGCGCTTCAAGGGGCGCCAATGCATGCTGGATTTTGCTGAGGAGCATGGGATTTCGGTCAAAGCCACTAAAGAGCAGTCGTACAGCGAGGACGAGAACCTGCTGCATATAAGCCATGAGTCCGGAATTTTGGAGGATCCATCCCTGGGTGCCGATGAGCATGTGTATTCATGGACCAAATCACCGGAGTCTGCTCCGGACCGGCCGGTCCGTATCGCGCTCACCTTCAAGGACGGTATACCGGTGCGGCTGGAAAATCTGGATGACGGGACCGTAAGAGAAAAACCGCTGGAGCTCTTCGAATATCTCAACGAGCTCGGCAGCGTGAACGGGATCGGGCGTGCGGACATGGTGGAAAACCGGTTTGTGGGGATCAAGTCACGCGGAATCTACGAGACCCCGGGAGGAACCATCCTTCACCATGCGCATCTCGATATCGAAGGCATCGCCATGGACCGGGAAGTCATGCGTCTGCGCGATATGCTGTCCGCCAAGCTGTCCGAATTGATTTACAATGGCTTCTGGTTCAGTCCCGAAATGGATTTTCTGATGGCTGCGATCGACAAGAGCCAGGAGGTCATCGACGGGACCGTGTGGCTGAAGCTGTACAAAGGCAATGTGTTCACCTATGCGCGCCAGTCACCGAGCTCCCTGTATGATCAGGAACTCTCCAGCATGGACATCGAGGGAGGTTTCGATCAGAAGGATTCCAAGGGATTCATCAAAATTCAGGCCATCCGCCTGATGGCCCATCAGGCGATCATGCACAAACATAGGAGCCAACATGCGTCTCTGGGACAAAGGGATTGATTTCGATCAACGCATCCTTGATTTCACCGTCGGCGATGATTATCTCCTGGACTTGAGGCTGGTCAAATACGACTGCCAAGCCTCTATTGCACATGCCAAGATGCTGCACAAGATCAAGGTCCTTACGGGGGGGGAGACCGATCAGCTGGTTGAAGGGCTGACGGGGATAATGGAAATGGTCGATCGGGGCGAGTTCGTCATCTCCCGTGAGCAGGAGGACTGTCACACCGCCATCGAAGCCCATTTGACGGACAGATATGGAGAGGTGGGAAAGAAGATCCATCTCGGGCGATCGAGAAATGACCAGGTCTTGACTGCGTTGAGGTTGTATGAAAAGGAAAGGCTCACGGATCTCAAGCTTCACCAACAGGATTTCAAGCAGATCCTTCTGGCGTTGATCGATCGCGATGGGCATATCCCCATGCCTGGTTACACACACATGCGCAAAGCTATGCCTTCGAACATAGGGATGTGGTGGGGATCCTTTGCAGCAGCGGTCGAGGACGATCTGGCCCTGTGGAAGACGGTCTACAAGCTGGTGGACCGCTCACCATTGGGGACCGCCGCCGGCTTCGGCGTTCCGGTCTTCGAGCTGGACCGCGAGATGACAGCCGAGCTTTTGGGTTTCGAGTCGGTCTTGGTCAATCCTCTGTACACGCAGCTCAGCCGGGGAAAGATCGAGATGATGATCCTATCGCTCCTGACCGGCATTATGTTCAACTTGAACCGCCTGGTCACAGACCTATCGCTGTTCAGTATGGAAGAATTCGGATTCATCATACTGCCCGAGAGATTCTGCACCGGAAGCTCCATCATGCCCCAGAAGAAGAATCCCGACGTGCTGGAGCTGCTGCGGGCCAAATACCATGTGGTGTATGGGGAGGAATTCAAGGTCAAATCCCTGACGGCCGATCTCATGTCAGGATACAACCGCGATCTGCAGCTGACTAAAAAACCGCTTTTTACGGCCTTCGATACGGCCATCGAATGCCTGGAGATCGTGGCGCTGGTCATGTCGGGCGTTCAGGTCGACGAGGCGAAATGCCGCGCCGCCATGACGGAGGATCTTTACGCCACCGAAGAAGTCTATAAGCTGGTCAAGAAGGGCGTTCCCTTCCGGGATGCCTATAAAAAGATAGCGGCCGGACCGGGAAAACAAATCGGAAAGAGCTGATACCGAGGTATCCGGCCGCAAATGTTTCAAGAGCCACGCTGCGGCCCGGGGAGGGCGGTGATCCTTTGCGTTCAATTTTTTTACCCAGAGATGTTTCGGATAGGCCGCCCCACATGGATTTTTCGATTTCTTACACTTCTTTGAGGGCCCTGAAGCCGTCCGGGATTATCCGGTAGAATCTTTTTCGCATGCCTCCCCGTTGAGGAGTCGGGTCTCCGTAATAGGACTCCACCAAGCCCCTTTTCTCGAGGCGTCCCAGGGGAATGTAGATTCCGCTTAGGGTCCGTTTCTTGCCCGTGTGTTTCTGGGCCTCCTTCAGAAGGTTCACGCAGTAGGCTCCGTCGCCGAGCCTGATGAAATCTCCCTGGTAAAGAAACCCGCTGTCGGTTCTCTCGTATGAATCAGCAAAAGAGCCGCCGGCCCGGTCTCCAGATCGGTGACGCGGCTCAAAGCATAGGAGGATGAGCGTGCACACCCACAGACACCGACGGTACTTGTTGGCAGGAGCGATCTTGATAGCGGCGGCCTCTTCTTTACCCGGTTCCGGAGCCGGTGGCCAGGTCCTGAAAGACGCCGAGGGGACGGCTTATAAGACCGTCCGCATCGGAGATCAGATCTGGATGGCGGAAAATCTCAGAGCCAATCGCGGTCCCCACGGCCGCCCTTTGACCAGCTATTGTCCCGATGATTCTGAAACCGGCTGTCAAGAGTACGGTCGGCTTTATACCTGGGAGTCGGCTCTTCGGGCTTGTCCTAAGGGCTGGCATCTGCCCAGCCGGGACGAATGTGAGAAACTCATTGCCTATTTAGGGGGGCCGGACGCGGCTGCCACGGCGTTGAAGCCGGGAGGCGCTTCAGGTTTCGAGGCCCGTTTTGCCGGGGGCCGATCTTATAAAGGGATCTACAATTCCAGCGGCTCTTATGCCGCCTTCTGGAGTGCTACGGAACAGGACTCGGAGCGGTCTTGGCACTTTGGGGTAAGTCCGGATCGTTCCGGTGTCGACTGGTTCGCGGGTCATAAACAGGGCGCGGTATCGGTTCGTTACGTCAAGGACGGCCCTGTTCCTCCATCAAAACACCTTTATCCATTCTAGATATTTCTTTCCCTGAAACGCTATCGTTTGCGCTGGGTCGAAAGATGATCGGGGATGACGTCGCGCCGGAACACATCGTCCTCAGATTCGGCCTTCCGAATGATGTGAGCCTTCTCACCTGTGACGAGCACCGTGGCAGGCCTCGGCATGGCATTGAAATTGCTCATGGAGACTTCCTGATAGGCTCCCGTATCGATCAGAGCCAAGAGATCCCCCAGCTCTACCTCGGGAATGCGTATGATGGGCATAAGGCGGTCGCCGTAACAGCTGCGGCCGTCGATGTCGGCCTTGTCTACGAGTGGGGCATCGGTCTTGTTGGCGAATACATAGTCATGCAGATGATGCTCGAAGCGCCCGCCCGTGAGCCAGAACTCGGTGCTATCCACGATCACGATGGTCCAGCGGATGGGAGAGGTGATGCGCTTGATGCTCTTTACCGTAGTCAGGTGTATGCCCGCATCTCCGTGGATGGCTCTCCCCGGCTCGACCTGAAGCATAAGGCCCTGGGTTTTTATTCCGTTTCTGGGGAGCTCTTCCCTTAGGGCTTGTGTGCAGACTTGTGCGTATTCCTCGATGGAAGGGGCCGGGACTTGGTTGGGCCGGGTGACGATGCCGTCGATGATCCGCGCCAAGGCTTTGTACCGGCTGCTGCGGCCCAACGGTTTGAGGGCTTTGGAGATGGCATATAAGGCGCCCAACTGGATGGGCTCGCTGTAGTCCGTGACGGCGTTGAACGGATCACGCGGAATGGGGAAGCCGCCTCCGATGTCGATTTCTTCCGGCTGGAATCCCCCCAGGGCCCCGCATACCCGTCCCAGCTCCCAGGCAAAAGATTTCATCTGTTCCTTCCAGTAACGCAATGAGCGATGATGCCGGCCGTGGTGTTGGTGAAATCCGGTCAGCTTAACATAATCCATCGCGAGAATCCGGGGCGCGACCGTCATAATCTGATCAAAGGTCAGCCCTCCCTTATAGACCAGGGCCGCGATGTCGGTGGGGACCAGGCCCTCGGCGACAAAATCACTGTGGCGGATGAATCCCGAGATGGCCGGTTTGAGGCGCAGGCGTACGCAGGCCGTCATTCCCAGTTCATGCGCCGCCCTATCGATGCGGTCGACCTCTTCTACGCTGTCAACGGTGATGCGAACCCCATGTTTTACGCACCGGCGGATATGCGCTTCGTCCTTGGGGACTCCATTGACCGAAACGAAACGGGGGTCGAATCCGGCATCCAGGGCGACGGTCAATTCCCCGGGAGAGTAGATGTCGCAGCCGCAGCCCTCATCGGCGATTATTCTCTGCACGGCGGAAATCCAATTGGCCTTGGCGGCCGGCAGGATCTTAACCGCTCCCTCGGGCCAGCCCTGTTGGAAGGCGGCCTGAAAGCGCCGGATGTTACGCCGGATCTGATCCTCAGACAACACAAACAATGGGGAGCCGAAGCCACGGACCAGTTCGACCGTGTCACATTCTTCGATGAACAAGTGCCCTGCGCGCTGGGATAGACACTCATCCAAATTTTTCGGGTCGGCCATTCGAATTCTCCTGAATTCCCATTTCCTATCACACGGCTTATATGGACTCGACCGTGAACCACGATCCCAAGGTCATCTGGAGCTTCGGAGCGAGAGTCCGGGTCAGGCTCACTCAAGCCCGGGAATCTACGAAGTCCGAGCCGCAACCTATGATTTTAAACGAACCGGCGCACATGCTCAGATAGGAATCCGGCGATTTCTTCGGGAGCGTACGGCCAGGCGTAGACCATCGGAATTTTGGGGTAGCGGCCGCGTGCCTGGGATATCGCGGCAGGGATATCTTTCTCCGAATGTTCCCCACCGGGTGTCATCATAGGGGTCACCACGATGATCTTATCCGGTTTTTGAGCTGCGGCCCGGTCGATGGCCTCTGTGATCTTGGGCGCGCAGAATTCGTTGAATCCGATAAAAACCTCGCAATTCAAGGCTTTTTGCAGGGCCTCGGCAATGTCGCAGGAGGCGGCGAAAAAGGGATCATTCTCTCGTGTTCGGGGCCAGCGGCACATCTTTTCCTCGAGTTCGTGATACCGCTTTTCCAGTTTCGCCCGTTCCGGCCCGATGACCGAATCCATTCGGGCGTGCAGACTGAACAATTCCAGCATCTCTTCCCGTGGAAATCCCTGCGGCGGGGCGCCGTGCATGATGAGAACGGTCGCATAACCCATCGGATCCTCCCGTTTCCATTATCTCTATTGCGGCAAGTAAATCAAGGATATTTCCCCAAGCTCCAGGGTGCTTCGATCCCTGCTGTCCAGCTTTTGATGTTGAGGTCCTTCTGTGGGAATTAGAAAGTATGGGTGTTGAAATGATGATACGTTGAAGCTCTGGGAGCTGATGCTTGAGATCGACAAAGCGTCGCTTTTGAACCGGCACATAATTTGCTAAGATATTCCGTTCCGGAACATGGAAGTCTCTAGGATGAACAGAAAGACGAGCCGCCTCGGAGCGGTTTTGAAGTTCCTGGCGTGTATAGGGATTGTGGGTTCCTCCATGTCCTTCTCTCTGCTTTTTGCTGAGAATCCCGATTACGACCTGGTGATCACCGGTGCTATGGTTCTGACCGGGGACGGCGGCGCGCCTTTCCTGGCCGAGATAGGAATCAGAGACGGGCGCATTGCCGCCATCGGAAACCTTCGCGTAGCCGAAGGCGTGCCCATACTGCGGGCGCGGGGGAGGTTCGTCTGTCCGGGATTCATCGACATCCACACCCACGCCGAGACCGGCCTGATGCACTATCCCGGGGCGGAAAATTACCTGCTGCAGGGCGTGACGACCGTGGTGGGCGGAAACTGCGGGTCCTCTCATTTTCCGATATCCAATTTGGTGAAGATGTTGGAAAGGCAGGAAATCGCGGTCAATTTCGCCAGCTTCACGGGCCACAACACCATCCGAGCCATCGTCATGGGCCGCAAAACCGCGACGCCCACCCCCCGAGAATTGAGACGCATGAAGGCCTTGATCGAACAGGACCTGCAGGCAGGATCGTTCGGCCTCTCCAGCGGCCTGACCTATTTTCCCGGGCGTCACACAACCACCAAAGAACTGATCGAATTGGCGGCCGTGCTGGCCCCTTATGACGGGCTGTACGTGACGCACATGCGCAGCGAAGGCCGCAACATCGCGCTGGCCCTTGCGGAAGCCATCCACATAGGGGAAAAAGCCGGCGTCAGGGTGCAGGTTTCGCACCTCAAGCTGTTCGATGAAAGCGTATGGGGCAAGACGCACCTTATCACCGATCTTCTCGAATATGCACATAAACGGAGAGTCAGGATCACATCCGACCAATATCCCTATACAGCCTCCAGCACCGCTTTTTCGGCCTGGTTTCCGCGCTGGTCGCAGCCGGTGCTTCGCAGCCGGACCAAGACATCCGCTTCCTATGTCCGTCTCAAGAATCTCTTGGCCCGCTCCTTCGAAGAGGGCCTGGACCGTTTTTTGGTCGGAACATACCGGGCTTATCCCGCCTACGAAGGCAAGAATTTTTCTGAACTCCTGGAAATGTTGGGCCGGGAGGCCACACCCCAGAATGCCGCCGAGCTCCTGATCGACATACAGCGCCGGGGGAACGCCCAGGGGATTTTTTTCTTCATGCAGGAAAAGGATGTGGAGTCGATCATGCAGCTTCCCGAAAATATGATCGCCTCCGACGGGGTCGTGGCGGAGTTCGGAGAAGGGAAGCCCCACTGCCGCAGCTATGGGACGTTTCCGCGAGTTCTAGCCCGATATGTGAGGGAGAAACGAATCCTGACCCTGGAGGAAGCGGTCCGAAAGATGACATCCCTCCCCGCCCAAACCCTGCGTTTCGAGGATCGGGGCCTGCTCAAGCCGGGTTACTGGGCGGATCTGGTGGTCTTTGACCTAGACGAACTCCGGGATACGGCCACCTATGCCGACCCCCATCAATATCCCGAAGGGATCGCCTATGTGATCGTCAACGGCCGTGTCGCGGCCGTCGATGGCCGTGTCACAGGAGAGCGAGCCGGCCGCGTCATCAAAAGATGATTCTTTGCGGAGGCTTCTGGATCATGGACGACATCACACCTCTTCAGCAGCTCGATGAAGACGTCCTGGCTTCAGACGTTCATCTCTTCCAGCCTCGTCCCGCCTACCGCATGCACAGCATCGCAGGGGGTCCCAGAGCCAGGTCTTCGGCCACCATCAATTATTATCTCAAAGATGTGCCGAGGGGCGGTGTGTCCATCGCCATCCACAACGAAAGCGGTGAGCTGGTCCATACCATAAGGGCCGGCAGCCGACCGGGGATCAACCGAGCGACCTGGAATCTGATGCACTACCCCGCCCGCCAGGCCAAGCTGCGTACCAAGCCTCCAGGAAATCCTCACGTGGTGGAGGAGAAACGCTTTCATCTCCAATGGGAGCGGGAAGGCTGGTATCCCATTCTCAGTTGGGGGACCCTCGGCGGATTCCGGGGGTTCCTGGCTTCACCCGGAACTTATACGATCACGCTTAAAGTAGGGGATCAAGAATATAAGCAAATCCTGGAAGTGAAAAAGGACCCGCGCTCGGCCGGATCCCTGGAAGACATTCGGGCTCAGGAACAGATGCAGATTGCTCTCAGGGAGGATCTCAACACCGCATCCGATATAATCAGCCAGATAGAGTGGCTGCGCAAACAGTGCTATGATCTCATGGATATTCTGGAGCAGGGAGGTAAGGATTCCCGGATGATCAAAGAAGTCAACGCCTTCGATGAGAAATTACGGGCTGTGGAAGACGAACTGTTCCAGCCCATCATCGCCGAGGGAGACTCCAAGTCGTTCCGCTATCCTCACAAACTGTACAGCAAACTCTCCGTGCTGGCCGGTGATGTGGGAGAATTGGTGGACTTCGCTCCCAATAGGCAGCAGCGTGAGGTGCACGCCCTGCTCAAGGAACGGCTTGCGGAACAAAAGGGCCGCTTCGAGGAGCTGCTTATGACCGATCTGCCGGTTTTTAACCGGATGCTCCAGGAAAAGAACCTCAGCGGATTGGTGCTTCCCATTATCAAGGACGAAATCCCGCAACCCACGCGCCGGCGTTAAGAGAGAAGAAATGGGGACAGCCCCCATTTCTTCTCCCCATTTTCGCTCGCGGCTAAACCTTTTCGCCCGGCAATACGTCTAATCTACAGAATGCCCATGAGGTTTGCCGGGAGGACGCTATGAAAAGCATGAGATGGTTGAGTGCGATGCTGGTGGCTTGTTTCAGCATGGCCTTTTTGTTAGCCGGCCCGCAGGTCAAGGAAAAGAAGACCACAGATCTTGATAATAAGGGCGGGGAATGCGTCGGAACCCTCCCCGGCCTCGAAGCGCTTGAGGCGCTCCATGATTTGGACGTCTTGCATGATCTGGAGATCGATCTCAGCGCTCTGGAAGCGCTCAAGGATATCGAAATCAGGCTGGATGCACTGGAGACCTTGCATGCCCTGGACCTTTCGGCGCACATGGAGGGTTGGCACGAAGCCCTGGAAAGCCTTAAGCACCTGAACGTCTTAGAACATATGGAGATTGAAGAGCACTTCGAATGGGATGATTTTAATTTCGATTTCGACTTTGATTTCGACTTCGACTGGAGCGGATTCGATCTCGACTGGGATTGGGACGAAGATATTGAGAAGGACGCCTCCCAAGAAATCCAAAAAAAAATCAAAGAATAATCTGGGCGGCGTGGGATTTCGCGGATCCGTGGGTTAGATGATCTCCAGATCGTCTTTGCCCGGCAGCCGTGGAAATTTGGCATGGGGCTCCTGCTGGTACCAGAAGGCCACCGAGGATATGTCGTCCTGGAGCGGGAGATAGCGGCCTCCCGAGCGCCACCCCAGAGCCTGGATGGTGATCCGCAAGTCCTTCTCGAAACGAACGGGATCCATGATGTGCCACCGGTAGAGCCCGAACCGCTGCTGGGATCGCCATTGACCGTCGGGAGTGATGACCTGGGGCATGCCGGCATGGGGCGTGGTGAATTCCCGATATTTCCCTTCAACCGTGAATCCGTACGAACCGCAGAAATAATCTTCCGTTCCCGTTCCACAAATGGTGGGAAATTCCATGTCGCCGTCCATATAGAACTTGATCTCGCCTTCCCCCCACCAACCCGTGTTGTTGGCGCCCCAACACATGTAGGTGCCCACATAATGCCCCCATCCCTTGATCCCGTCCACGATCGTGTAGACCTCCTTATAGGGGACGGGATTGGTCCGCCGGAACTGGGCGTGGAAATAAGCGGCGTCCTCCGGGACTTCGGTCAGCGTGTAGTTGATCTGGTAATAGAGGGTCATCTCCTTTTCGTCCAGGTTCTCCATGGTGACCTTGCATGATTTGCGGAACGGCATCACCCAGTAGCAGTTGAATCCGCTGCCCGGATTCACACACACCGGAAGCGACGATACCTGGGCGAACTGCCCCCATCCACAGGCGAAAAAATCCCCCACGGGAACTTCCACCGAGGGCTCGGTCTCCCCGTCCCAATAAAACCTGAGGATGGAGAACCTGAAGTTGCCGGCCGGGGTCATCCAGATCTGTTGAACGGCCCCGGAACCTTGGATCTCGGCCAGCACGAACGTCGTCTTGGGCTGGATCTTGACATAGGGCGAGACTTTCCAGCCCTGTCCCAGGTCCCGCGCCGCGTTCATGGCCGGGCCGTCGGTGGACATGCCGCCCTTGCCTTTTTCGCCCGTAAAATTCTCCGGGCTTATGGACCTGGTTTTGGCGTGCGAAAGACGCGCCAGATTTCCTAGGTTTAGATAAAGTCCATCGAACACTTTTTCCTCCTGCCCATAAAGTACCAGCACCGCCAGCATTGCGATCAAAGCGGCCGGCAAAGCCATTCTTCTCATGCCTTTCCTCCTATCAAAGACTCGGGGATAACATTTGTTTCCATCGGCGGCGGATGCCCCATTGTTCCCCTAGGCATGGTTTATAACGTCTCCTCCATTCCTGTCAAGCGTAAGGCCGAAGAAATCGAAAATGAAGGGTGAGTCCGTCACGCCTCTCCTCAAGGGAAACGTCGATCATTAAAGCCGCATCAAATTTCCCCTGGTGTACGGCTGCGCACATCGACTGTCTCAAGATGGTCATTGTCCTGTGCTCCCGATTTTTCCATCCTTCCCGGATTAACAGGCTTGGATATGATCCTCTCCCGCCTTATGCACTTCGCTGTGTCGGCAGGAATCGGTGTGGCACGGATCTTGCTTGCTTCTAGGGGAGGGCTTTCTCACATGATCTGGAACTATATCAAGATCGCGTTGCGGATGTTCAGGCGGCAGAAGGCCTATGCCTTCATCAATGTCGCCGGGCTCGCGCTCGGCATGGCCTGTTGTGTGGTGCTCTTCCTGTTTATCCAGCACGAATGGAGCTTTGACCGGTTCCACCGATATGCCGAGAGGATCTACCGGGTTGTGCTGCGCTCCGAATACGAGGGCCGGGTGCGGGACCATGCCGGCGTGGCGGCTCCTTTGGCTCCGGCCTGGAAACAGGAGATCGCCGGGATCGAAAGCGCGGTGCGGTTTGGGAAAAATACCTACCTGGTCAAATACCGCGACAAGCGCTTCTATGAAAAAATCGTGTTTGCCGATCCCGAGATATTCGATATCTTCGACTTTCCTCTGCTGGAGGGGAATCCCCGGACAGCGCTTTCCGCTCCCGACAGCCTCCTCATTTCGGATTCGATGCGGGAGAAGTATTTCGGGACTGAAGATGCCCTGGGAAAGACCCTGCTCCTCGATGATCGACTCTATCGTATAACCGGGATTCTGCGCGACATCCCCGCCAATTCGCATCTGCAATTCGGTTTTTTGGGATCATTCAGCCGCTTTGACCGTTCTTATGCCGGACGATGGGGAGTATCCAACTTCGCCACCTATTTCCTGGTACAAAAGGATTTTTCTCTGGATGAATATGCGCTCCGGATGCCGAGCTTGGTGGAAAAGTACCGGGGAAAAGAAGCCCGCTATTCCTACGGCATCACCTATCCGCTGGAGCCTTTGACCCGCATCCATCTCTATTCCGAGGCGCCCTGGGATTTGGGGCCGGAAGGACATATCCAGCATCTCGCCGTTTTTTCGGCCGTGGCCCTCTTCATCCTGCTCGTCGCTTGTTTCAACACCATCAATCTTTCCACCGCCCGGTCTTTGACCCGCGCCCGTGAGGTCGGGCTGCGCAAAGTCATAGGTGCCGGCCGGCGTCAGCTCGCCCTGCAGTTCTTGGGTGAATCGTTCCTGATGACGGCCTTCTCCCTGCTCATGTCCGCGGTCCTGGTGGAGATGCTGCTCCCGGTTTTCAACCGCCTGTCCGGAAAGACCCTGCACCCGAATTATCTTCACAATTTTCCCCTAGCCACGTTTTTGGCCGGTGTGTTTCTTTTCGTGGGATTTCTTTCGGGTGGCTTTCTGGCCATCTATGTGTCGGGATTTCAGCCGGTCAAGATATTGAAAGGTCCGTTCCGAGATGTCTCCCGGGTCCCCCTGTTCCGCAAGATCGTGATCGTGGGACAGTTCGCGGTGTCCATACTGTTCATTGCAGCCACCCTTATCATCTTCAATCAGCTCCGCTACATGCGCACCAAGTCCTTGGGCTACAATCGAGAGCATGTCGTCTCCTTGCCCATCTTTGACAAAGAAATCTTCGAGAACCAGGATGCCATCAAGGCTGAATTCCTGCGGAATACAGGAGTCGTCAGCGTCAGCGCCTCCTCTTACACACCGGGAAGCACGCTTTGGCATCAGAGCTATCGCTATGAAGGGATGCCGGAAGACATGAATCCCATGATTCGCTGGATCGCTGTGGATCACGATTTCGTAGACACCTTGGAATTGAACATCTTGCTCGGCCGAAATTTTTCACCGGCTTTTCCTACCGATGCGGAAGGAGCCTACATCCTTAACCAAAGCGCGGTCCGGGCCATGGGGTGGGACTTGCCCTTGGGAAAACGGATGGAGATCGTCGCGGAAGGCTCGGTGGTGGGAGTGATCCAGGATTTCCATTTTCGGTCTCTCCATCACTCGATCGAGCCGCTGGCGCTCCACATATGGCCCGCGGGATATGACAACTTTTTGGTGCGGATCCGATCCAGGGACATTCCTCGAATCCTGGAGCATTTAAAAGAAGCCTGGGAGAGCTTCTCTCCCGATCAGGCCTTCAGCTATGTTTTTCTGGACGAAGCCTATGACAATCTCTACCGCACCGAGATGCGGCTCAACCGAATCTTCGGTCATGTGACGGCGATATCCCTCTTCATCGCCTGCTTGGGGCTCTTCGGCCTGGCAGCGTTTTCCACCGAGCGCCGGACCAAGGAGATCGGGATCCGCAAGGTCTTGGGTGCTTCTATCCCCGGCGTCGCCTGGCTTCTCTCGCGGGAATTCACCCGATGGGTGCTCCTGGCCAATCTGATTGCTTGGCCGGCGGCCTTTGGGATCATGCAGAGCTGGCTGGGAAGATTCGCCTATCGGATCTCCATCGGCATATTCACCTTTTTGCTGGCCGGGCTATCCGCCTTGCTCGTTTCTCTGTTGACCATCGCCTATCATGCCGTCAAGGCCGCCTTTGCGGATCCGGTGGAATCATTACGCTACGAATAAGTATCCTCCCGGTGATTTTGCTTGAGCATTTCAGCCCGAGTCGTTACAATACTCCTATCATATTCCATTACGGAGGGACGACACCATGAAAAAGAAAGGAACAGCCGTTTTGACCTTGCTGTTATTTCTGAGTATGGCCTCTGCGCCCGCTTGGGCTCAGCAGGCATCCGATATCCTGGAAAAGATGATCGAAGCTTCCGGTGGACGCAAGGCCCTCGAGGGCATCACGGACACCAGCATGTCCGGCGATATGAACATCATCCAGATGGGCATGTCCGCCACCGTGACCATGTACCACAAGGAGCCCGACATGTCACGGCAGGACATCGAGGTCATGGGTATGCTCATCACCCAGGCGTTCGATGGGAATGTCGCATGGTTTACCAATCCTCAGACCGGGGGGGTGGAAGAGATGCCCGCCTCGATGCTGGAATACACCAAACGCAGTTCCCTGCAAATGGGCAATGCCGCCATGCTCCATCCCGAGAAATACGGCATCAAATATGAGTTCAAAGGCAAAGAGTCGATCGAGGGAAAAGACTATTTCGTGCTCGCTCAGGCATTTGCCAACGGGGATGTCAACACCTGGTATGTGGATGCCGACTCCTATCTCCTGCACAAGATGAAGACTACGTCCATGGAAATGATGGGAGGCGAGACCGAACAGGAGCTGGTGTTTACGGACTATAAAGAAGTCAACGGAATTATAGCCCCCCATTATATGACCATCTATCAAGACGAAGCGGAATTCGGCAACATCGCCTGGTTGGAGATCAAATTCAACTCCGGCTTGGATGATGCCTTGTTCAAGATGGAGGAATAGCGCTCCGACCGGGTCAAAATAAATCCCGGACTTCCCGGATCCAAATCCTGTCATAGTCCAAAAAAGGGGAAGAATCCGCACGGAATACAGTCTATTTATTATGAGGGAAGAGAGTGTTATTCCTTTCGCTTCGACATCCGCCTCGCATTTTTTATCGTTCATACCGGGACTTCATCCGGAGGATCCGAATCGCGGCATCGGTCGGAGTGCTGGCTTTTTCTTTTTCCGCGCCGATCCACGCCGCCGGCGCAGGCGATAACAATGTCCTTTTGATTACCCTCGATACGCTGCGCTACGATCGCGTCAGTTTCCACAGCCAAACTTATGTGCATACTCCGAATATAGATCGGCTGGCGGCCCGCGCCGCCGTGTTCCACCGCGCGTTCGCCCACAATCCGGTCACGCTTCCTTCCCACACCAATATCTTGACCGGCACCACGCCCCTCCATCACGGAATTTCCGACAATCCGGGATTCAAACTCGAAGACAGGTTCCTGACACTGGCGGAACATCTGCGCGAAGCCGGATTTAAGACCGCGGCCTTTATCGCCGCCTTTCCGCTGGATTCCCGCTTCGGGTTGAACCAGGGTTTCGATCTCTATGACGACAACTTCGGGATTCAGAATCTGTATTCTCTATATTTTGCCGAACGCCGTGCTGAAGAGGTGATAAAGCCGGCCATGGATTGGATTTCCCGGCAGTCCGATCAATGGTTCGTTTGGGTCCATCTCTTTGATCCCCATGAGCCTTATGACCCACCGGCTCCCTTCAAAGAAACATACGCCGAAGACCTCTATTCCGGCGAGGCGGCCTATACGGACGCCCAGTTGGGTATTCTCTTTGAATTTTTGGAGCGGCGGGATCTCATGTCCCACACGGTCATCGTGCTCACGTCCGACCATGGTGAAGGACGGGGAGAGCATGGAGAGTACTCCCACAGCTATTTCGCTTACAACACCTGCCTCCATGTTCCCCTGATGGTCTACGTCCCCGACCGGTCTCCGGCCGAGGTGAACGAGAACGTCTCTCACGTAGATATCTTTCCTACCGTATGCGATGTTTTGGGGATCGGCAAGCCCAAACACCTCCAGGGTGAATCACTGCTCCCGCTGATTCAGGGCAAAACCCGGGTCAACTCATCCATCTATTTCGAGTCCATGACTCCCTATCTCACGGCGGGATGGGCCCCGCTGCGCGGATTCATCCGGGGAGGGCTCAAGTACATCGATCTCCCCATCAAGGAGGTCTATGATCTATATCGGGATATGGCCGAAGACTCCAATCTGGCGGAGACGTCGAACCTGGTCCAGCTAGATAAAGATCTGAAACAGATCCGGAAGAAGCTGCGCGGCAAAGTGGTGGAGCAGAAACTGGATACCGTCGAGCAGGATACGCTGAACAAAATGCGCACCCTCGGCTACATGTCATCGGGCAAATCGGAGAAACAGAAAAGTTACACAGCCAAGGACGACCTCAAAAGCCTGCTTCCATTGCAGACGAAGATCATCTCCGCCACCAAGAATTTCCGGGCCGGAGAACATGATCATGCCATGCAGAAACTCCAGGATGTCATTCAAGCGCGGCCGGATTATGTGCCCGCTTACGGTCTGATGGCCAATCTGCTCAGCTCCCTGGGCCGCAAAGAGAGTGCGGTGGAAACCTTGCGCGAGGGCCTCAAGGCCAACAAAAACAGCCTTTTTCTACAATCGCGTTTGGGCCTGATGCTGGTCGAGGTGAAGAATTACGACGAGTCCATCAAGCTGTTGGAGCGGTGCATCGCTAGGGAAGACACCAATCCCGATCACTTCATCTATCTCGGCGTCGCCCACCAAAAAAGCGGACGCTACGAGACCGCACTCGAGAATTATAGAAAAGCCCTGAGGCTCGACAAGAGCAATGTCACCGCCTATAACAACATCGGCTCCGTACACCTGATTTACTTCCTGCGCACCAAGGATTTGAAACAGTATGAACTGGCCATGGCCAACTTCAACAACGCCCTGGCTTTCAATCCCTTTTTCCAGGCTGCTCTCAACGGCAGGCAGGCCGCCGATAAGTTCAAGGCGCAGTTGGAAAACCGCATCAAATCACCTGAGAAATCCATTCGTTGAACGCAGGGCCGGAGCTGCGGTTAGGGCCGCCTCGTCCACCAGGCAGCCGGCGGACGATCCAGTCTTGGATTAGCTGGGCCGCCAGGGGCTCCCCGTGACGGTTGATTCCTCCGCGCGTATGGGACGCGTGGGTTTGGCATAGGGAGGCAATGGGCCTGGATATTTTTTGGATTTTCCGGTATAAACCTTGGAGATGCGTTCAATGTGCAAACGGATAGCGGCGGCCTGGATCTTCGTACTGGGAGCCAGCCTCTCCGCGGCGGCACAGGTGGATTCCGGATCCGTGCAGACGGAGCAGGAAGCGGCCATATCAGCTCAATACACGCCAGCGTTGAACAAGCTCAGCGAGCTGCAGAAAAAAGTCAAGGACGTCCACCCTCTGCTGGGAAAGCTGTATCCCGTGGCCGTAGTGGAAGATTCCGTGTTCTATGTGTTCGATGTGGGAGATAAGGAAAGGCAATATTCGCTGGTCGAATCCGCCCGGCCCGCAATGATCGTTCCTCCTGGTGTCCGGGCCGCTTTCCCGCTGGATTTTTACGACGGCAAGACGGCCTGCGTGGTGACCGGTGAGGTCTTCGACGACCCGGCCGGATATGCGACCATTTTCCATGAGTTCCTCCACTGCGCCCAGATGGAAACCTGCGAACCGAAGCTAAAGTCCGGGCTGAAGGTGGCGAGGCAGGCCCAGGTGAACAACGATTTTTCTTGGGAACTCAATCACCCCTTTCCCTATCAGGACAGACAGTTTGAGGAGATATACGGCCTGCTTTTGGAAAGTGCCGCCGGCGGAGATCTGCCTGCTGTGAGCCGCTGCCGGGCATTTTTGCGCGAACTGCTCAATGTCGAGGACTTTGAATACATGGTCTGGCAGGAATGGAAGGAGGGATTCGCCCGTTATGGCGAGAACCTGGTACGGGAATCCCTCGGCTTGGAAAAGCGTTCCAGCCCGATTACGCCGCCCTTCGATCGCGTCACCTTCTATGAAGGCGGGGCACGCCTGATCGAGCTTCTGATTGCCGAGGACGAAGAACTGAAGACCGATATCGAGGCGCTGTTTTGGCGACTGGCTCGGATTTGACATTTCACCATCGAGATTATAAATAGAAACAGAAATATATTGAGATAGGGGGCATTATGTCAGGAATATGTCCACTCCTGTTAATGGCATCCCGACACAAGGGCGAGATTGCCACAGCTGCCGGAAAGAATGCCGTGGAATGCCTGGGTGAAGCCTGTGCTTGGTTTGTTATCCACGAATCACCCCACGCCGAGGGGTGCGCCATGGCAAGAATCGCCGATGTGCTCAAGAGCATCAGCTTGAATCTTCCGCGCTAGCCGGGAGTCCGGAGGCGGCAACCCTTTCGATATGGTTTTCGTATATCCGAGTGAGGATATCCGGAAGAGGAGGCTTGAGATGAAGAGAATAGCCCTGGGTTTCCTGCTGTTGGGATCATTGGTATGCGGCTCCGCCTCAGCCCAGGAAGAGGGATTCGGATTAGGCGTGATCCTGGGAGAGCCGACCGGAGTCTGCTTTAAAGCCTGGGCCGGCGCACGCTCGGCCGTGGCGGGGGCTGCGGCCTGGTCTTTCGGACACCAGGATTCGCTTCATGTCCATCTGGATTACCTGCTGCATAGTTTCAGAACGATCAGGCTGGAAAACGGCTATCTGCCCTTGTACTATGGGATCGGCTTCCGCGTCAAGAACGAGCGGGATGTCCGTCTCGGAGTGAGGATTCCGGTCGGGGTCAACTATATGTTCGAGAAGGTTCCTCTGGATATTTTCGTCGAAATAGCCCCCATTTTCGACCTTTCCCCCCGGACCGATCTGTTCTTTAACGGGGGGATCGGCGTCCGCTACTATTTTTAATCCTCGAGGTCGGCCGGATTTGCCGTCGCGCCTTTCTCCTTGGCCACCCTTTTGAGCTTGTCGTTGGCCATGATGCCGAGATCAACCCTGCGGTTGAGGGCGCGCCCCTCGGCGGTATCATTGGGGGCGACAGGTTGTTCCTCGCCGTATCCCATGATGGTGAATCGCGTGGGATTGACCTCGATCTGGGCCAGATAATTGGCCACCGACTGTGCCCTCTGCCGGGATAGGGTGAGGTTGTGCTCTTCCGATCCGGTCGAATCGGTATGTCCCTCGATGAGGACATCGGTGTCCGGGTATTTGTTGAGGATGCGGGCCAGATCGTTCAGGTTCTCACGGCTTGCGTCCTTGAGCACGGCCCTGTCGACGTCGAAGAGCAGCCCGGATTCGAACGAGATCTTGATGCCCTCCCCGACCCTTTCCACCTTGGCTCCTTCAAGGTCCCGCTCCATCTCCTTCGCCTGCTTGTCCATGTAGTTGCCGATGTAGGCGCCCGCGGCTCCGCCTAAGGCGGCACCCAAAATGGCTCCCACCACCGTACTCCCGGCGGCTTTCCCTATGACTCCGCCCACCACCGCTCCCGCGCCCGCGCCGATGACACCCCCTTTCTGAGTTTTGCTAAGGGAGGCGCACCCGGAAAGAGCCACGACAACACAGATGGCGATTCCCCAGGTAATGATTTTGCGCATGTCTCACTCTCCTCTTGAGAAGCTCTTTCATGCTTGACTGAGCGTCTTACCACCAATTATAAGGCAAGCGGAGAGAATTGAAAACCGGTTCCTTGCTTTATCTCTTCCGGCTTTCTGGTTATACTTAGGATTTCTTTTTCGTATGAGAGCTTCCGGCCGCATGACACAGCAGACCGAAAAATCGGGAACATGGTTCGTCCTTGCAGCCTATATCGCATGGGGATTGCTTCCGATCTACTGGAAAGCCCTGCAAGCCGTCCCGGCCTCGGAAATCCTGGCTCACCGTATCCTGTGGTCGTTTGTTTTTGTGCTGCTGCTGCTGGTATCGACCGGAAGATGGCCGGACCTCAAACAGACATTTCGAACGCCGCGCAACCGTTGGGTCTGCCTGCTTACCGCAGCCATTATCGGATCCAACTGGTTCATATACATTTGGGCGGTGAACCACAACCACATCGTGGATGCCAGTCTGGGGTACTTCATCAACCCGCTTTTCAGCGTCTTGCTGGGGGTCGTTTTCCTGCGTGAGCGCCTGAACCGTCGGCAGGCGGCGGCGGTGGTTCTCGCTGCGGCCGGTGTCGGCTATTCGACCTTCCATTTCGGCAGAATTCCCTGGATCGCTCTTTCATTGGCATTGACCTTCGGCCTTTACGGTCTGCTGCGAAAGACAGCCCGGGTGGAATCCTTGATCGGGCTGACCGCTGAGACGGGCCTGCTTTCCCCCCTGGTTTTGACATATATCGTGCTGGCGCAGGTTCGCGGCAGCGGGGCGGTCGGAACGGCGCCGCTCGATATTCATGTCCTTCTGGTCGGAGCGGGTCTGGTCACTGCCACGCCCCTACTGTGGTTCACCATCGGGGTCCGGCGCATAAAGCTCTCCACCGCTGGCTTTATGCAGTATTTGGCTCCCAGCCTGCAGCTTTTATTGGGAGTTGCGGTCTATGGTGAACCGTTCACAAAGACGCATATGATCAGTTTCAGCTTCATATGGACCGCCCTGCTCATCTACTCACTTTCCAGCACTCCCCGGCTATCACCCGGTGCCAGGATGCCGAAGACTCCGATTAATCTCCCGGGCGGCTGATCGAGCGCACGAAATGATCCTCCCTGTCGATGGCATAAATATCCCGATCCCAAATTGACAGGTGCAGAGATATGGGCAATAATGATGGATATTTCTCCGAGGAGGAAAGGCATGCATAAAACTCACCTGCGAAACTTGCCGCATCGAATCCTGTTTGTTGCCGGGTTGTGCCTGGTCGGTTTGACCCTGGTCGTTTCCACCGCCGGGGTGAGCGATCCGGCTCGGGGCCTGTTCCAAAATCTGGCGGATTTCGGATCGTGCACCAGCATCATGGTGGGACGTTCGGCCACGGTGGACGGGTCGGTCATCACATCCCAGACCTGCGACGGTAATTTTCGGACCTGGGTTCGGATCGAACCCCACCAGAAGCACCCTGCGGGCTCCAGGACCAAGATCTACGGCGGCCTGCTTCACAACGAATTCTCCGGCGATCTGCGCCGTGTGGAAGTCAAGGGAGAGATTCCGCAGGTGGAGGAAACCTATGCCTTCCTGAATACCGCCTATCCCTGCCTGAACGAAAAGCAGCTGGCCATCGGCGAGACCACCATAGGAGGCCGGAGGGAGCTGCGCAATACCGAAGGCATGTTCCTCATCGAGGAGATCCAGCGCATGATGCTCGAGCGCTGCACCACAGCCAGGGAAGCCATCCAGCTCGCCGGTCGGCTGATCAAGGAATACGGATACTGCGACAACGGCGAGTGCCTGACCATCGCCGATCCCAAGGAGGTGTGGCACTTCGAAGTCTTCGGCCAAGGCCCCCTGGAGATCGGAGGCGTTTGGGCCGCCCAACGCATACCGGATGATCATGTGGGGGTTTCCGCCAATATTCCCCGGATCGGCAAGTTGGATCTCGACAATCCCGATTATTATATGGCTTCGGATAACGTATTCCAGGTCGCGCAGGAGATGGGCTGGTGGGATCCCGACAGCGGAGAAGAGTTCGTCTTCTGGAAGGCCTACAGCGGCCGAAGACCCTACTCCACCCGCGAGTTCTTCATCCTGAGCTCCATGGCACCTTCGTTGAACCTGAGCTTCGAGGCGGATGAGCTCCCATTTTCGGTCCCTCCGGAAAAGAAGGTTTCGGTGCGGGATGTCATCGCCTTCTTCCGTCAGACCTATGAAGGCACCAATTTGGATATGACGAAAAACCTGGTCGCCCAGCAGCGCCGTTCAAATGATGTGGTTAAGAGCAATATCGCCCATCCCTGGATGTCCTTCGATATGATGCAGCTCCTCAACACGCTGAAGCCCAATACCGTAGTGAGGCAGCGGACCATCGCCATCTCCGCCTGTTCCTATTCCGAGGTGCTTCAATGCCGCGATTGGCTGCCGGACGAAATCGGCGGGATCGCTTGGTTCTCATTCGACAATCCGGGTCAAAGCCCCCGCATACCGATATTTTCCGGGACCACCGAGCTTCCCTCCAGCTTCGCCATCTGTGGACAGCACCGTTACCGCACAGATTCGGCCCTCTGGTGGTTCCGGCGCGCCAACAAGCTGGCTACTGTGCGCTGGGGAGAAGGGAGAAAACACATCGAGACGGCAGTCATGGAATTCGAAGACAGGGCCTTCTCGGAGCTGCCGATGGTGGAAAAGAAAGCCCTGGAACTCCTCGAAGGAGGAGATGCCGGCGACGCGGAAATGGCGAAGGCTTATCTTACCCAGTACACCAATGATTTTGCGCGCGCGACGATGAAAAAGTACTGGGAGCTGGGGGATACATTCTGGACGGAATTCTGGCGCGGATTCTAGCCCGGATCAGCAGCTGCTCAAATCGCTCCACCAGTTGTCGACCTCTTCCAGCATACCGTCCTGGTTGCGGAAGATGTATTTGATGCCGTACTTGTCGCCTAATTTGAGCCCGCGATAGATCACGATCAAGCTCAAGTCTTGATCGGCGGCAAAATATTCCTTGGCTTGGGCCACCGCTTTTTCTTCCGATGCATAAGCCTGGCTGTCGTCCAGGATCAAGGTGTCTTCTTCACCGTAATCGCTTTTGGATCGGTGTCCCTCAAGATAAAAATATTCTTTCATGGCACGCTTAACCTTTCTCTGATGTATTTATGCCGTGGGCTATCATGACGCGTCCAATATAGCTTGATTTCGGGCTTTTTGCAAGGAACTCTGGGGGACGTCCCCCAAAGTGCCACCCCACCCCGGTTTTTGTAGAATACCTCCTTAAGATAGCCTGGTGGAAGAGTCTTCCGAGTAATACTCATAGGCACAGGCCAAATGGTGTTAGTATTGCGTCTTTTTTTGGCGTTGACATATTTTTTTGGCATGTGGTATATAAACTTCGAGCCCGAAGAATTAGGGAGGATTTGGAAATGGGTGAACGAGAAGAGGCCTGCGAACGATTGCTCGATAACCTAGAAGATGCAATTGCCAGTCTGGAACGGGGCAAAGAGGAATGTGAGATGGAGAACTGGGATCTGTTCGCGCCGGAAGAACTAGAGGAAATCATCGAACAGCTGAGAGACATGGCTGCTAAATTGAATGTGAAGATGACCCAGGTTGATGAGTTCGATACCGAAGAATGACAACCCGAACATCGTTCCTTAGCCAGATTTTCGGCCTTCTCTAGTCCCACCGAATTCCATCTCCCGTCAGATATTCCCCAATAGACAGGTGCATGAATGTTGAGTTTTCCGGGGTCATGCTGGATGGTGCCGCTAGCCTGGGGGCTGCTTGCACTTTCGACACTCCGTGGTGCCCCGAAGGTCCCGGATGCTTCCAAACTGAGGATCAACGGAGAAAGATTGCTGCAGCGCCTCGAGCGGCTGGCGGAATTCGGGGCAACTCCGTCGGGAGGCGTGCATCGCGTTGCCTTCAGTGAACAGGATATTGGGGCCCGCAAATACCTTATCGAGCTTATGCGGGAGGCGGCTCTGGAAGTGTTTGTGGATACGGCCGGTAATATCATCGGACGTAAAGCGGGACGGGATCGAGATCTGCCGGTTATCGTCTGCGGCTCGCATGCCGACACGGTCCCACAGGGAGGCAAATACGACGGGGCGTTGGGTGTCATCGCGGCGGTGGAGTGCGCGCAAGCTCTGCAGGACCAGCGATTCCAAACCCGCCATCCTCTGGAAGTGATCGTTTTCGTCGATGAAGAGGGGGGATTGATCGGCAGCCGCGCCCTGGCCGGCGAGGTCGCGGATACGGCCCTGGAAATCATAAGCCACAGCGGAAAGACCGTCCGTGAAGGGATAGAATACCTGGGCGGTGATCCTGATCGTCTGAATGAAGCCGTCCGGCGTAAAGGAGAGATCAAGGCCTTTATCGAGATCCACGTGGAGCAGGGAAAGGTCCTCGAGACCAGCGGTATCGATATCGGGATCGTCGAAGGCATCGTGGGCATCAATTGGTGGGATGTCACGATCGAGGGAGCCGCCAATCACGCCGGTACCACCCCCATGGATATGCGGCAGGATGCGCTGCTGGCCGCCTCCCATTTCATCGTAGCCGTAAACCAGATCGTTCGTTCGGAACCAGGGCGCCAGGTAGGAACCGTAGGCCGCATACACGCCGAACCCGGAGCTCCGAACGTCATTCCCGGACGCGTATGCCTCAGCCTGGAACTGCGGGATCTGTCGGCGAAAAAGATCATGCGCATCTTCGAACGGATTCGAGAACAGGCCAACCGGATAGCTTCCCGTACCGACACCAAGATCTCGTTTTCGCCGATCGACGCCACAGCGGCCCCGGCGCCCACTCATCCCCGTATCCAGGATCTGATCGAGATGTCCGCCCGGGAGCTGGAACTCAGCAGCCTGCGCATGCCCAGCGGAGCAGGCCACGACGCGCAGGAAATGGCACGGCTGGCCCCGATAGGGATGATCTTCGTCCCCAGTGTGGGGGGGATCAGCCACTCTCCCAAAGAATTCACCCACGCCTCGGATCTGGTCGACGGGGCCAATGTCCTGTTGCAAACCCTGCTCAAGATCGACCGGAGCCCGAGCCTTACCGATCCGTTTGATCGCTGATCGGAAGCGACTTATGGAGGTCTATTTGTTTACCAATATGGGCTTCTTATCATCGCTCGGATCGATTATGATAGCCTTATACAAAACCCGATTCCTGCAGGAGGTAAATCAGTGAGCGTCATCGAATACCAGGTCGACAGCTATGTCGTGGAGATCTTCGCCAGCGACCTCAAGGGAGCCCGCACCCGTTGGGGCGAGAAAATCATCCGGCTCTTCTCGCAAGGCCAAGAGGTCGCGCAAGCGGTGTTCGCCCGGGAAGGGGCGGAAGTTCCGGAACCCTATGTGGCCGGCGGCAAGATCTATTATTTCGCTCCCGGTCACCAGTATCATGAGGTGATCGATCTCCTGCGCCATGAACCGGTGGTTCACATCGCCTGGAAACCGATCTCCGATCCCCAGGAACCCAATGACGGGGACGCCTATTTCTACACTTCGCACGGCGAACCGGAATCCGGATGATTCAAGGGCCGTTTGGTTCGAATCCTTGAGGTGTTTCTTTTCAAACCGGTGCATGGCCACCGGCGCCGACCGGCTACGGTTTGACTGGGGTTCATACCTGTGCTATAGCTATTGCGATTGGGGATTGACCTCTGCTTAGTTGCTAAATGGACCAAGTGGGGGGGCCGGAAAGGTAGAGATAAGGAATGGCCTAGGAGGTTCCCCTTCGTGAGTGACCAGGAGAGCATCAAGGAACAACATCTTTTTCAGCTTTCCATCGAAAGCTCCGGTGACGCGGTGATCTGGATGGAGGCGGATGCCCGCATTATTTACGTCAATATGACGGCCTGCCGATTATTGGGCTACTCCCGCGATGAATTGCTGACCCTGCGCGTTTATGATGTCGATGCCAATATCACGCCGGAAGGTTGGCCCGAGCTATGGGCGGAGCTTAAACGGAAGAGATCGGATAAGATCGAATCGTTTCTCCGCAGCAAGGCCGGCCGGCTGATTCCGGTGGAGATTCGAGGAAATTTCGTTGAATTCGCCGGCCGTGAGTTCAACTGCGCTTCGGCCCGCGACATTACCGAACGTCGGCGTTCGGAACAGATCCAATCTTCCATCTACACCATATCCGAAGCCGCGCATAAGGCCAAAAATCTGCATGAGCTCTTCAGAACCATCCACGAAACCATCATCGAGCTGATGCCGGCCAAGAACAACTTCTATATCGCCCTCTATGACCGGGATACCGGGCTGCTGAGCTTCCCCTATTTTGTGGACGAGTATGACGACACTCCGTCTCCCAAGCCGTTGGGCAAGGGCCTCACCGAGTATGTCCTCCGAACCGGAATGCCTCTGTTGGCCTCCCCCGATGTGTTCGACGAGCTGGTGAAGAAGGGGGAGGTCGAATCCATCGGGGCGCCGTCCATCGATTGGCTGGGGGTACCGCTGAAAGTCAAAGACGAAATCCTCGGAGTGTTGGTGGTCCAAACCTACACCGAAGGCTTCCGTTACACCGAAGATGAGCAAAATATCCTCATGTTCATTTCCGAACAGGTGGCCATGGCCATCATCCGGCGGCAGGCCGAGGAAGCGCTGCGCGAGAGCGAGGAGATGTTCCGCACCGTAGTGGAGAATTCCCAGAGCGGAATCGTTCTCATCGACGACGAATTCCGCCCGGTGTATGCCAATGACGAATTACTTAAAATTATAGGCTACTCGCGACGTGAACTCCTCGGACAGGATTTTCGTCGCTTTCTGGACGAGGAAAGCCGTGAACTCATCATCGATCGCTATCATCGCCGTCAAAAAGGCGAGGCCGTCCCTTCCCGATATGAGTTCACCTTTGTGCGAAAAGACGGCCAGAAAAGGCTGGTGGAGATCAGCTCCTCGGTGATCAAAGATTCTAAGAACAGGACCCAGACCATCTCCCAGATAAAGGACATCACGGAAAAAAGACAAGCCGAGGAGAGACTCCACGCCTCCCTCCAGGAGCAAGAAGTGCTGCTCAAGGAGATCCACCACCGGGTGAAAAACAATCTTCAGATCATCTCCAGCCTCCTGAATCTCCAATCCCAACATATCCAGGACCCGGCCGCGCTGGAAATGTTTCGGGAGAGCCGCCTGCGCGTCCGATCCATGGCCATGGTGCATGAAAAGCTCTACCGTTCCAAGGACCTCTCGCATGTGGATTTCAAGGAGTATATTCACAGCCTGGCCTATCACCTCTTCCAGGTTTTCGGCGTCGGTTCCGATGCCATCGCCCTCACAATCGACGTCGTTGATGTCTTCCTCGACATCAACAGCGCGATCCCCTGCGGTCTGTTGGTGAGCGAGTTGATTTCCAATTCCCTCAAGCACGCCTTTCCGGACGGACGCCAGGGCGAGGTCAAGGTGTGCATGCAGCCGGTCGCCGGCGGTTTCATCGATCTCATCGTGAGCGACAACGGCATCGGATTGGAAGAAGACTTCGATCTGAAGAACAGCGATTCTTTCGGTCTCCAGCTGGTCGACATGCTGACGGAGCAGCTCCAGGGGACGGTGGCCATCGATCGGAACGGCGGGACCAGCATCAAGGTCCGGTTCAAGATCTCGAACCACGAATGACCGGAGGGATGCATGCCGGCGGCCATTAGAGTCGAGCGCTTGACCAGGCGCTTCGATGGTTTCACGGCCGTCGACAGCCTTTCCTTTGACGTTCCCGCCGGAGAACTCTTCGGCCTGCTCGGTCCCAACGGGGCCGGGAAGACCACCACCATCAACATGCTCGCAACACTCCTGAGCCCCAGTTCGGGATCCGCTCAGGTGGCCGGGCATGATGTCTCAAGCCATCGGCATGAGGTGCGCCGTTCCATCGGCGTGGTTTTCCAGGAACCCGCCTTGGATACCAAGCTGACCGGCCGGGAAAACCTGACGTTCCATGCCATGATGTACGGCCTGGGCCGTGATGAGCGCAGACTACGGATCAGCGAGGTGTTGCGACTGGTGGAGCTGCAGGATAAATCCCACCTGCTGGTCGAAAATTACTCGGGCGGCATGAAGCGTCGACTGGAGATCGCCCGGGGCCTCATCCACCGGCCTATGGTGCTGTTTCTGGACGAGCCGACCTTGGGCCTGGACGCTCAGACCCGCCGGCATATATGGGATTACATCAAGAAACTGAACGCCGAATTCGGTGTGACCATCATCCTGACCACCCATTATATGGAGGAGGCGGATTTTCTATGCCAGCGGGTGGCCATCATGGACAAAGGCCGTTTCGTGGCCTTGGACACTCCCTCCAAATTGAAGGACATGCTGGGCGGCGATGTGGTGACGATGGAGATCCGGGGGGATGCCGCCGCATTCGCCGAAAGCCTGCAGTCGAACGAATGGGTCAAGTCATGCCGGCCGCACGATTCCTCCCTCACAATCACAGTGGAAAGGGGAGAGCGCCGCATTCCCGAGCTCATCCAGCAGGCTCATGCGGGAGGGCTGCAGGTCACTTGCGTCAATCTGCGCAAACCCAGCCTGGAAAATGTTTTTCTATTCTACACCGGGAAGACCATCCGCGACCAAGGGGCCGGCCAAAGCGAGCGCAGCCGTGCCATGATGAGGGGACATTTCAGGCGGAGACGATGATCGATCCCATCGCGATCCGGGTCTTATGGCTCAGGGAGATGAAGCGTTTTCTGCGGGCCAAGTCACGCATCTTCGGGGCGCTGGCCATGCCGTTGTTTTTCCTGGCATTCCTTGGCATGGGATTCAATCGCATGGCGGTGCCCGGGTTGGGCGGGGGGGTGGAGTACATCCGGTTCCTGGTGCCCGGAATTATAGGTATGAGCCTGCTGTTTTCTTCCACCTTCGGCGGGCTGTCCGTACTCTGGGATAAGGAGTTCGGCTTCTTGAAGGAGATCATGGTCGCTCCCGTCAGCCGTATCTCCATCGTGCTGGGCAGAATGGCCGGAGGGGTGACCACGGCGCTTATCCAAAGCGTGCTCATCCTCTTCATCGCCTTTTTGATGGGTTTCAAGATTTCCTCACCGCTTCTGCTGTTGCTGGCGGTTGTATTTATGGTCCTGATATCCGTGACCTTCTTGGGATTGGGACTCGTATTCGCCTCCAAAATGCGGGATATGCAGGGCTTCAGCATCGTCATGAATTTTGTCATCTTTCCCCTGTTTTTCCTATCCGGAGCCCTTTACCCGCTGGAAAATCTCCCGGCCTGGTTGCGGGCCCTCGCCTATGCGGACCCCCTTACATACGGCGTAGACGGATTGCGCGGAGCGCTCATCGGGATTTCGTCTCATCCTGTGATGCTGGACCTGGCATTCATGCTCGCTTTCTCCCTTTTCATGATCGGCCTCGGCGCCTATTTTTTCGAAAAGAGCGAGGCCCTATAAAAAATCAATACCAGGTGAGCAGCTCGATCCCCAAGAGAATGCGATCGGCGGCATCCGGCTGGCCCTCGGGAAATCCGAGATGCTGGAAGGCCAGAAAAGGCCGGATGTGAAGCTCCTTATCCCTTCCGATCTCTCCGAAGATCTCGAGTTGGACGAAGGTGGTATCGGGACCGAACTCCAACTCGGCATCCCCCCCCAACCGGAATCGTTCTCCTCCGGTGTTCAAACCCAGACGCAAACCCGCATCAAAGGTATGGCTGAAGTTTTGACCGACGTAGGCCTCATAGCGGAATGTGTGATCAAGTCTTTTGAAATAGGACTGATTACGGATTCCGCATCCGAGTCCCAGGCTGGAATCGAATTCCTGTGCCACGTCGATCGGCAGGTGCAGATTGTATCGGCCGAAGAAATACGCGTGGAGATCCGGCCGCAGCTTTCGTTCGTATTCCAGCCCGATCTGATTACGGACCTCGTCGGGATGGAAAGTGTAAAAAAAGTCACGTCCTCTTTTGATGGGGATATAGCCGCCCATATACAGGAGCAGCTGTCGCTTTGGGGTCTTGAAAAAATTCAGCTTGAATTCATGTTCGGCCAGGATCTTATGACCCGAGTCAAAGGCCGTGGCACTGCCTCTGAGATTAAACTTGTCGATGTGCTCTTCGGCTTTCCCTTGGCTGTTGAAACGCAGTCCCAGATATGTGGTCTCGGGATAGGCGTATTCGCGGGTGTAGCGCGCAAATAGGTCGAGTGCCGGATCTAAGGCCATGGAAAGCTCGAATTCATAATAGATCTCATCGAGGTCCACCCATTTGAGCGCGGCTTGACCGGAGAACTCGGAACCGAATAGGCGGGGCAAGGATACATCCGCGATCAGTAGGGTGTCGAAGCCGCTGCTGGTCCCCAGGAAGATCCCGCCTCCCCATCCGACATCGATGACCGGCAAATGAAGCCAGATCTTAGCCAGCAGTTCATTGATATCCAGGACCACAGGGACGTCACGCAGTGTCTCGTGCCGGCAGAAATGATTGAGGGCGGCTTCCCAAGAAAAGTGCTGTGAGAGGCGGCCGGTTCCGCCCACCCGCATCCAGAAATCCACCTCCCCTTCCAAACGGCTGTTCAGCCTCTGGTAGTAATCCACGTCTAGATAGAGCCCGACAGAAGCGGCCGGGATATCGAATCTCAACCGAGGCCGGAAAAACTTGCGCTCGCTGGAATCTGTCCCCATCTCAAGATAGGCGGTCGAAGCGAGGCCGGCCTCCTGCCGGGATCTGGGAACCGCCCGCGCTGATAAGGGGAGGAGCGAGACAAGCAGGGCCCAAGCGAATATCGGGTGCATGTTTCCAAGAGTTTTGGGATTATACCGGTTTTTGCCGGCTTTGGGAATGTTTGGGTATAGCTTAAAAAGTTTGATTGAACGCTCGATATAGGCCAGCGGTTATCAGAGAGGATGATGCTGATTCGATGGTGAATATGTGATTGATTGGAGAATACCCGCATGCTATGGTGAAGACGCAGGTATTTTTGTTGCACAGTGAGGAGTTCCATGCCGGCCGTCTTGAATGATCTGGAAAAGAGTTACAGGCAATCATTGAAGGCAAAAGCGCTCCTTCTGCAAAGAGGCCTGGACCGGATCGGGTGCCGACATCTGCGGCCTCGGATCGTTTCCGCCGCCCTAGGAAAGGGCTTTCGGAGCCGAACCAAGATCAAGATCTTTTCGCGGCCTGGGGGCCTCCGATTTATGGGGACAGATCCCGTGGGTGGCGAAGCTTCCTTAGACGATATGCTCTGGATTATGCCCCGCTGGGCCCGCGCTTTGCTCCTCTCCATCCGCACCATTTTGATCGACACCTATAAGCATTTTCCCCTCGATGGATTTGAACTCAAGCTGTCCCATGGGCTGGAACAGGCCCATTTAACCCTGTCGGTAAAAAGAGGGGAGCCCCGGGACTTCACCCCTTTGGCCGAGGAACTGATGGCCCGAATTCAGGAAGTGAGAGGGGTGGCCGTCCCCTCCCAACGCTCGGCCTTTGGGGATGATTTCATCCGTCACCGCATCCGGGGCCGGGAATTTGTCGCCCACTACGGAGCCTTCTTCCAATCCCATCCAGGCCTTACTCCAAGCCTGTTGGATGAGGTCGAAAAATTGATCGGGGAACGGATCGGGGGCGGATGGGTCGATCTGTACTGCGGTGTTGGTCTCTTATCCCTGTCGCTGGCCTCTCCCGAATCCCGGATTCTGGGGGTGGACAGCCACCGAAGAGCGGTGGAATCAGCCGAACGCAATGCCTCGAATCTTGGATTCGTTCAGGCGTGTTTTGTGTGCGGCCGCATGGAATCCACTCCCTTCCGGGAGAGGGAGATCAGGTCTGAGGATTTGGTGCTGATCGATCCTCCCCGTTCCGGCTTCCCGGCGGCGGTCATACGCACCATTGCAGACTTAGCGCCCCGCTCATTATGCCTTGTTTCCTGTTTTCCCGATACCCATTTCAGGGATCTTGCGGCTTGGCAGGCCTTGGGCTACGCGGTGGAGAATATGTCCGCTCTGGATATGTTCCCCTTTACACAATTCTTGGAAACCGTGACCCTGCTGACCAGGAAGTCTTAGCAGAATGGAATACTAAGGCCGTGCCGATGCACCGGAGTTCATCACTCCGAAGACTCTTGAGCCTCGCTGCCTTCCGGGAGTTGTGCCGACTCGTGCGTACTGAGCTGTTCCAGCTTGTCGGTGAACTTGCCCAGTCGCTTCTCCGCATCGTCGAATTTGGATTTGGCGTGTCCCAGATGGGTGCCGATGAGCTGGAAGGTGTTACGAAAGCGTCCCAGGTCTCCCTGTAGCCGGGAGAGGGATTGAAAGATAGCCAGGGCCGATTTTTCGATCTGCATACCCTTGAGCCCCAAGACAATGACCTGGAGGTAGGCGAAGAAGGAGTTGGGTGAGACCGGAATGACACGCTTCTGGAGGGCGTAGCTGAATATACTCCGGTCCTGCGCCAGGGCCTCTTCTTTAAGGATGGTCTCGTAGTAGATATTTTCCGCCGGGATGTACATCAAGGCGAAGTCATAGGTGCCTTCATCCGGCAGGATGTATTTCTTGGCGATGTCGTCGATGTGTTTTTTCACATCGATGTTGAATCTTTTGCGCAGGCTGTCCTTTTCTTTTTCATCCTCTTCCAACAGCTGCTTTTTGAAATTCTCCAGCGGAAACTTGGCATCGATGGGGACCAGGTTCTGACCGAGGCGCACCACGGCGTCCACCGCCTCCCCGCTTTTGAAGCGATGCTGGAGGCTGTAGTGGGCCGGTGGAAGGATCTGTCCCAGAAGGTCACCCAGAAAAAGCTCACCCAGGCCCCCGCGGAACTTGGGGGCGCGCAGGAGGTGCTCAAGATTGGAGATGTTCTTGGCCTTATCCAGCACCTGCTGGGTGACCATTTCCATACGGCCCAGGTCTTTTTTCACGTTGCCCAGGGTATCTCCTATGCTGCCGGTGGTGCGCTGGAATTGGCTGCTCATGTTGTGCAGTTGCTGGTTGATCTGCTGGGTGAGCTGCCCGATCTGGTTTTGCATGAGATTCAGGGCATTTTGATCGGAAGATTTCTCGTCCGCCTGCACCTGTCTGAGGTCCTCGATTCTGCGGGCCGTGGAACGAATAGCCCATATCAGAACCGCGAACAGCACCAGCAGCAGGCCGGCGAGTAGGAAAAGAAACAGGTTGAGATCCAATTCGGCCCTCCATTTTTGTCATTATACACCGTCCCACGGGCACAGGCCACTTTTTCTGAAAATTGGCGTCTCCCCCCGGTGACGTCAAGAGTTTTGAGGGCACTCTCCGCGCCTTGACATCCGGGACCGCTTTTCCTAATATATGGAGACCTTATGACCCGTTAGCTCAACTAGGCAGAGCAGCTGACTCTTAATCAGCAGGTTGAAGGTTCGATTCCTTCACGGGTCATTTCTAATCCCCTTACCGTCAATTCAGGCTTTTCGGAGGCGAGCTTAACATATTCGCCGAACGCAAAGCCGGCCGGACCATCTTTCCGGAACTAGGGGATGCACTCTACTTCTCTCGGCTATAGAATCCGAAGGCCGCGGTTCGATAGGGACGTTGTATAATCCTCAACCCACGCGCCAAAGATAACTGACCTTGAAGATGAGGCCCCTCCGCATCTCGAGGAAACGGTCTCCTCCCTGAAGCCAGCGGGAGTCCGCCCATTGGTTTTTCTCGTAGAGCGAGCCGTATCCCAGATGGACGACGGTGCCGGGGATAAAGGTGAAGGAGGCGAGAAAATCCGTCAGCAGCCTCTTCTCATAGCTATCGTAACGTATGATTCCTCGGATAAAGAAGTATTTGTTGAACTGATAGGTGGTTCGTAGGTTGTAGATGTCGACGCGGTACACCCTCTGGGCGGTCTGTTTTTGAGTCAGATCGGAGTACAGGTATTCCAATCCCACATTGAGCTTGTTATCGGGTTGAAGGGAAGTGCCGATGTTCCAGGTCCGGCCCTGTCCCAGGAAGGGCGCCGTGGGGTGGTAGTAGATGGCCTCACCGATGAAACTCGTGCCTGTCAATGCGAGCCATTTGAAAAGCTGGATCTCCCCCACACCCATGAAATAGTCCTTTTGGAAGAGTTCGCCGGCCCAGGCCTCCTTTTCGTTGTAGTACTCGAAACTGGCCGTTCCCATGGGCGCGAAATTGAGGGTCAGGCCGAGAACCCAGGCCCCGTCATCCATCCTGGTGTTGAGGTCGTGCAGCGTTAGGTAATACACGTAAGGTGTGATGCGCTTGAGCCATGGCAGCGGTTTGAGCTTCGTGTCGAATCCCGGTCCCATGCCGACAAGAAGCCGACTGACCCCCAGCCTCTGGATAAAGGCCGTGGCCATGGAAAAATCCCGGTCGTAGAGTTCGTAGCCGGCCATGGCGAAAAAGTCGGCGGACTGGTAGCGGAGCATGGCGTTTACGGAATGTCCTTTTTTCAGCGCGGCGGCTTCATCCGGGCGGGTTAGGCTGTGGAGAAAAGACAAGGAGGCGCGCAGGTTATTTGACAGGCTGTATTTGAGGTCGGCTCCCAGGACATTATTCCTCTGTCCTCCGATGTGACGGCCGCTGTAGAGGACTCCCACGGAGTTGTCACCGCCGATGTTGTACTTTGCGCGCATCACACCGAAGATGGCCGATTTGTTCTCGTGGGGATTGAGATCGAATTCCCAAGGCCGCCCGGCCGACTGATCGTCCGCGCCCAGGAGGGCGAAGCTCAACCTTCCCGCCGAGCCGCTGAACTTGGCCGCCCATCGGGGATCGACGATGGTCCGTGTGTGGATGGGAACGGGCATCAAACCCCACTTGACGACAGCAAAGTCCATGACCTCTTTGCTTTCCATAAAGAAGGGGCGTTTTTCGCTGTAGAACAGGGGATAACGCTGGTTCACCTCGACCTGGAAGGCGTCGCTTTCCACCTGGCTGAAGTCGGGATTGAAAGTGGCCTCGGCGGTCAAGGCGGAAGTGATACCGTATTTGAGCCCTATGCCGATGTTCGTGTCTGTGTCTTTGGACCATTCATCCGGATTCCTTCGGTCGTCGTAGCGCGTATAGGCCACATTGGGAAGCACCTCCAGTTTCAATCCTCTCATCAAATCCGTATAGACCAAGGTGCCCATATAGCTGAACATCGTCCTGCCGGGCCCGCTCTCGGGCCAGACCGCCCTCAGCCCCAGCCGGCTGATCTGCCGGAAAAAAATGACCCCCATGCGGACCTCTCGGCCCTCCCGGTATTTGAGGCTTTTCAAGGGGATCCGGACCTCGACTGTGTAGCCCTCGGAAAAGAGAGAAGCGGCGGATTCCCAGATAAAATCCGGCGAAAAATCGACGCCGTCCACGCTGACCGCCGAGTTGACGGCATCCGCCTGGATGCCCTTGGGGTTGATGTAGAACTCGCAGCTGGTCTGCTTGGAATGGATGGTATCCAGCGCCAAACCCACCATATCATCCATGAGGATCTTGTCCCTGTGGGCGACGGTCATCTTGATCTTGTCCGGTTCGTTGTCGAAACATTTGAAGGCGAAGTAAAGGTTTTCCGCATCGTAGGCCGTCCACACCCATGTGTCCTGAGGCATGACCTCCCCATAGCTCGGCGAGTAAGTGATGAAGGGCTTTTTCAGGGGCTCGGCCGCCCAGGCTTGTTCCTCCAGTATGCCGTCGATGGTTATCTTCTCGACCGCCTTCGGAGGGATGATGACGTTCTCATCCGCGGCCGGTTCGGCGGTGCCCATAAAACCGGCGAGAAATAACACCTGGGAAATGAAAAACACAATGTGCGGGTGCCTTCTCTGCATGTGTGCAATCCTCCGCAGCCTGCCTTCTCTTTTTACGCAAATGCCGAAGAATGGTTTTATGATGCGGCCCTGATATTCCCAAAGCCCGGCGACCGTGATATAGTCTATTCGGGAGGTCGACATGAAGATCAGGGGATTTATGGCCATACTTTTGATGGTCTCCGTCATCGTGGTGTTTCTCTATATCGCCAAGACGGGCGAAAAGGCGGCCATCGAAGAAAAAATCAGCGCCTTTGACCGGGCCAAGCACCGTTTGACCGAAACCAACATGCAGTCGTTGGAGCGGCTCATCACCTTGTACTCGGCCAATCATGGAGCTCTTCCCGGAAGCCTTAAGGACCTCTCCCCCCTCGGGCCCATGACGACCGGCAGGCTGGATGCATGGGGCAGAGAGATCAAATACGAGCGGCTCTCGGATCTCACATTCCGCCTCACATCGGCGGCCGACGACGGGGTTTTCGGGACCCAGGACGACATCGTGAAGGAGTTCTGATTGGGCCTCCAGCAGGTGATATTCGGTATTCTGGAATTCCTGCTGTCCATATTTACCAGCTTAATTTTGATTTTCGGATCCTATCGAGTCTTCCTGCTCATCACTCCCCGTTTCGATGAAGAGCGCCAGCTGCGCAAAAACAACACCGCGGTGGGTATCGTCCTGGGGGCCGTTTTTTTTGGCGAGGCGATCATTGTGCGGCAGGCCATCTACCCGGCCATGGCCGTCATCCAAATTTACGTGCTGGAAGGTCAGAATAATCTGGGCGGATTTTTCAAAATGATGGTCTTGGGCGCGGGATACGTGATTTTTTCCGGCGTGCTGGCCCTGGTCAGCATATTGTTCAGCCTATGGATTTTCACCAAGATGACCCCCCGTCTCAACGAGTATGAGGAGATCAAGAACAACAATACGGCGGTGGCGTTGTTTGTGGCCTTTTTCGTGCTCAGCATCTGCCTCTTGATGAGCACCGGAGTCGAAGGCCTCACCCGCGCCTTGATTCCCTTTCCCGAAGTCGGATCGTTGCCCCTCACCTGAGGATCCTGGGATGAAGAGTGTTTGGGGGTGCTGTTTCGGCACCTTTATTTTAATTCTGGCTTTGGCCTATGGGGCTCGGACTCTGGATGATCGCACGGATAGTCAGGTCATAGAGCCGCAAACGGCTTCCCAGTCCTCCGAGTTTCGGATTCGCTCCAACACGTTCATCCGGGAAGACAAAGAGGATAGGGCCCAGGTCACCTATCAGTGGTGGGATCATGGAGACGATTCGTATTCGGTGGTTTTCAGCCTCGCCGGCGACATGATCCGGCAGTCCGAAGAGGAATTCGGCTATTATCCCGCGGAGATGAATGCTTATGTAGAGGAGCGCTTGAAGCCGTTTCGTATCCGCATGATACGGGAATTGCGCGCCTTTGTGCTGAATCAGATGTCAAAGAGCCGATACGGTTATTATTTCTATATCGAAGATAAGGATCAGCTCAGTTTCCAGTTGAAAATGATAGCCCCCGCCACCGTGGCCGAGGAGCATGAGAAGATCAAGGCCGAATTCAAAAAGATTGTCGATCGGCTGGCCAAGAAGCAGGCGCGATTTGTCAAAGACATCCAATCCGAGGATCTGAAGTTCAAGCGGCAGTATCTGGGGGACCGCGGCTTTCGGCTCGAGGGCACCCAGTTGTTCGTCGATTATGCTTGGGTGATCCGCAACAACCGCGACAGGCTCGGGCCGGCGATCGAGAGCTTGAGTCGGGTGGCGCGGGGAAGATCCGTCCGGGAGTTCCTGTCCATCCTGCTGGCTTTTGTGCAAAGCATGGGATATGGAATTCCTCCCGATGCCGAAGGGGACAAGGTCATCTTGGGTTTCTGGCCTCCTCCCAAGGTGCTGGTCAATAACTACGGCGACTGTGATTCCAAAGGCGCGGTATTCGCGTCCCTCTGGACTTACTTCAAACGCTATCCACTGCTCCTGATCCGCATCCCCGAGCACATGTTTCTAGGCATCGCCATACCCTCCTATCGAGGCCCGCAGTTTCAATTCCGCGGTTTGAGATACACCTTATGCGAAGTGACCGGGCCGGAGCTCGTTCCTCCCGGATTCCTCAGCAGTTACAGCCGGCTGCATATGGAAAGGGGGGGATTCCATTACGAACTCGTCCGCTAGGGGATGTCGTGACCTAAGGTTTGCGGAAGAACCGTCGTATCCTTTCCCAGAGTGACGGTTTCGATTCCGCCTCTTCGATGAGGATCCTCTCCATCGAATTCCGAAAATAGGCGTTTTCATACGCCTCGGATTTCAGACCGAGTGTTTTGACATCATACTTTTTCCGGCGACGGGGACGGCTGAGAACCCTGTAGGCCTCTTCGACCTTTGCCAGGATTTTTCGGCGCTGATTTCCCTCGACCAAGCCGTAATGGGCCAGAGATCCTTGGATGAACGCATTCTTGGCGACGGAGTACGCCTCTTCGATCTCCTGCTGGGAGGCGCTGGTGCGGATGTTGAGGATCTCATAGTGGTTCATGTCTTCGATGGTCTTGAACCGCATGCTCAACTCGTATTCCCTTCTATCATGCCGCTGTCGCGCCGGCTTTTATCAGTTTGTCGGCAATGGCACGGATCGCGTTGGAGACCCTGGAATGAGGATACTGCTGGATGTAGGGCGTCATTCCTTTAAGGCTGATGTGCACACTCTCATCCAACGGAATCGTGCCTAGGAAATTGAGGTCGATGACCAGGTATTTCTGCACCACATTCACCATGGACTGGCCCAACAGCGCGTCTTTGTCTTCCCGGGCCTTGTTGATCACCAGGCAGGGACGGAATCTCTTCAGAGCCCGATAGAGGAGGTCTGCGTGGTGCCGGTCTTGCGAGATGATCTCGCTCAAGAAACTGTAAATGGACTTCGTTGTGTCCTGAATCTGTTCCGCCACCTTCTTCATCAAATCCTGAAGCCGATAATGGTTGATGTGCATTTTAAGGAGCCGTATGATACAGGATTTGAGGAAGTAATACGCGTTTTCGATGGATGTGGGTTCAGGATTGATCACCAGGATCCCGGGATTGGACAACAGGAAGAAATCAATACAATTGTAGGCCGAGCCGGTGCCGATATCGATGACGGTCCGTTTGACTTCGAAGGCTTTGATGTGACGGATTAATTTGAGCTTTTTAAAATAATTGAGATTGGCGGTGAACAAAACATTTTCGGTACCCTTGATCAGGGTCAATCCTTCGAACGCGGTTCGGACGGCGACCTCCCGCAGGTCGCTCACCCGGTTGGTGAAGAAGTGTCCGAGGTCCGCATCGGAGTCTTTCATGCCCAGAAAAGTGTGGAGATTGGGGCCTCCCAGGTCCGCATCGATCAAGATCACTTCCTCTCCCGTCTGGGACAGATGTATGGCTAAGTTAGCGGAGAAGAAGCTTTTTCCGGTCCCGCCTTTGCCTCCGCCGACGGCCCAGATCGTGCGGTCGCTTTGGGGATGGGAGCCAAGAATCGGGCTGCTTTCTTCAGGAATCAACGTTCATTTCTTAATTTCCGTGAGATTAAAGGCCACATTGTAGCACACGGTCGGGGAGATGGGAAGAATATTCTTACCTTGTATTTATGCCCGATTTTTGGTAAATTATGTGTTTAAAAAAACTACATTCTTCGTGCGAGGAGTTAGGCTGCGTTGAAAGAGTATGGTGAGATCGACAGCAAGTTTCGTTATGTCATTTTGGCTTCCAAAAGGGCAAAACAACTCTTGAAGGGGGCCAAGCCCAAGCTGAAGCCCAAAACCAAGAATTTGATCCGCGTGGCACAGGATGAGGTGAAGCGCGGCCTGATTGACTTTGAGATCGTCCAAAACAAAGTGGAAGAATACAGCGAGACCGGTGACGATATGTTCATCGGGGAAGAAATTAGAGCCGTCTCCGCCCTTTCCGAAGCAGAATCCGCCGGCGATGTGGACGAAACCGAGGAAACAGAACCGGCGGACGTTGATGAGGCCGAGTCAGATGATGATTCCACGAGTGATTCCCAAGATGCTTCCGAGCCATCCTCGGAATCCGATCCTAAAGAGGAACCGGAAGATACTTAACGCCCGGCTATTTTCCTTCCCCGCCGCTCATACCAGCTTCCTTTAGCATGGCAATGTAATCGGTCTTGATAAATTCCGGTTTGGTGAATCCCAGAGATTCGGCAAACCGGACGATATGATTCCGTTCGCCCTCCAGCTCTATGAAGTTGCCTATGGGTGTTTCATCGATACAGATGATCAGTTTCTTTTTGCGGTACACGGTGCGGTACTTTTGATAACGAAATACGATACGAAAACCCAGGGCCCTCAGGATCTTCTGCATGTGCTGGGGATTTTTGACTTCCGTTTCGAATTCTTCCCGGACTTTGAACTTACGGGATTTCAGGTGCGGTCCCTTGAACGTGAGGAAGGCCTTATTCCCCACCTTCCGCAGACGGAGCGCGCATCGCTTTCGAAACAGCGCGCTCTCGGGAAGATCGTAGAGCAGATTATGCTCGAAATGTCGGGCCTTGAAGAGGGCGGCGCCGGAGCGCTCGAGTTTCCCCCGGATGAAATCGAGATCGTCGATTTTGAGTTTGACTTCGATTTCCAGCACGGGAATGCTTTATCGGCTGCGGTTCAGGACAAATTCCGGGATCAGGTGCAGGGAATCCCGGTAAGGCGATTCGGGCATTTCCATGAGCAGGGATTGAGCCTTTCGGGAATAGGTTTCCGCACATCGAGACGTGTAGTCCAGGGCTCCATCGGACCGGACGATATCCAGGATCTCGAGCTTGATATCCGGATGGGAATCCTTGCTGTTAAAGAGCTCGATCAAACGCTTGCGCCGGATGCCGTCGTTCTGGTTCAAGGTGTAGATCACCGGTAAGGTTATCCGTCCCTCGCTCAGATCGGAAAGCACGGGTTTACCCAGGCTCTTGTGGTCCCCGGCGTAGTCGAGAAGGTCATCGATGATCTGGAAAGACATGCCGAGGGCGGTCCCGTATTCTGCCATATGGAGCTGCATGTCGACGGAAGCATCCGCAACCAACGAACCCAGAAGGCAGGAGGCGGAGAACAGCGAAGCGGTCTTTTTCCGTATGATATCGAGATAGTCGTCCTCTCCCAGGTCCAGATTGCCGCTCATATAGTACTCGTGCAGCTCACCCTCGATCATCTGTGCGGAGACCTCGGTCAGGATGCGGATGAATTCCGGTCGGCTGGTCTGCAATGAAAGGCCGATGGTTTTGATGTACAGATAATCCCCCAGCAGTACCGTGATATTCGGACCCCATCGCGTATGTACGGTATCCTGACCGCGGCGGGTTTCCGAATTATCGATGATGTCGTCATGGATCAAGCTGGCGGTGTGGATGGTCTCCACCAATGCCGATAAAAGGATGTGTTCCTGTCCCTTGTAGCCGAACAGCTTGGAGCACAGCATAAGCAGCGCGGGGCGCAGGCGCTTTCCTGCGCGCTGGAACAGGTATTCTCCGATCTCTGTGATGATCTTATTGGGGGATTCCGTCAGATTCCGCAGGGTCGCCTCGACCTGGTTTAGATCGGCGCGGATTTCGGCATACAACTTCTTCAGGTCCGGTGTCGCGTGCAGCTTGCGCTTAACGGCCTTAAGATCGATTTTGTCCATTTTGTGTCATCCGGACCCTTACTAAGACATTACGGCGTGTATCTTAGCATCAATATTATGGAAATTCAAACCCAAAGCAGCGCGAAAAATTTTCGCTGATTCCTCTTGCCAGTTGTGCCGGGGATATCCCTCTGAGCTCGGCCAGGAACCGAGCGGTTTCCCGTACATACATCGGTTCATTGCGCTTGACCTTGCCTCGGTATGGGGCCGGGGTCAGATACGGGGAATCCGTTTCCACCATCAATCGATCCAACGGAAGTCCGCAGGCCGTCTCCTGGATGTCACGGGCTTTAGGGAAGGTGACGATCCCCGAGAAAGATATGTAGAAGCCCTTCTCCACCATAAGATCGGCGAAATCGCGGCTTTCCGTGAAACAATGAACCACTCCGCCGCGCGAGTAGCCTTCCTCTGCGATGGAAGTCAGTACGGCCTCCTGGGCAAGGCGGCTGTGGATGATGACCGGTAGGTCCAGCTCCTGGGCTGTCTTCAATTGCCGGCGGAAGACCTGCATCTGCTTTTCCGGGGCGGAGAGTCGGTAGTGAAAATCCAGCCCGATCTCGCCGATGGCGTGAATGGAGCCGGCCGCCGCCAGCCGTCTGATCTCGGCCTCGGCGCGGGCCGTGAAATCCTTGGCGTTGTGGGGATGGACTCCCGCAGCGGCGATCACACGGGGGCTGCTCCGCATCAACGCCAGGATTTTGCGGATACTCTCCCCATCGGACGCCTCTATGGGACACATGACCGCATAGATCCCGGCCTGAAAAGCTCGATCCAGAACCGCTGCGCGGTCGTGATCGAATTCCGGCATGTCCAGGTGGGCATGGGAATCCACCCATCCTGTCATATCGCAATCTGGATTCGTGTTCCGCATGGGATTCGTCTCGCGGTTATGGGCGGTGAAGGATGGCTATCCCTCTTGAGGGAGCGGAGAGAAGCCCTTTCCGCGGCTGCGGGCAGGTCTCCGTATTTATTCCGCGATCTTTCTCTTCAAATGGCGCAACGGGATGTTGCCGTAGCTCAATACCTTACTGAGGAATTCTGTTCGGCTGAAGGATTCTCCCATCTTTTGCTGATAGGTTTTCTCCATGTCGAGGAGTTCCTGCAGCCCGACGTACGGCATGAGCGCGTCACCCGGGTTCAGAGCAATCCGATTCCAGTTCCGCTCGGCTTCCGCTTCGCTCTGGAATCCCTGGCGGGTCATATAGGCGATGGCCTGTTCCTGGGTCATGCCGCCCTGGTGAACATTCAGGTCCAGCACGAGATCCATGCCGGCCTTCAAGCGGTATTTGAGCTGATAAAGACGCATCCGTAGATCATAGCTGCCGTATCCGGAGCTGCCGCACGTGTCTTCGACGAACAGCGGCCAGCCCTTGCGCAGCGGGAGGCTGGGATGCATCTTGCGCACCATCGAGGTGGTGTTGTTATCCGTGAAGTAGGCGGGGACGAAATCTCCCGGATAGATCTTCCGCATGACGTAGAAGGGAAGGAGGTAATTGTTGTATTCTTCCAGAAACCCCTGAGCCGCCGCCTCGCCGATATCGCCGGTGAGCGCCCCGACCAGCAGCGTGTAGCCTCCAGCGGAATCGTAAAGCCTGGGCGATGCCAGGCGGGTCCATGTTAACCCTCGATCTTCCAGAGGCATTTCCGCGATGGTGAGCTCGGCATCGGGCAGTTCGACGATCTGCTTTTCTTCAATATAGGCCTTGACCTGCTCTTTTTGATTCAGCAGGCTCTGCATGAATTCGGCGGGTGTGCCATGATCGATCTTGAATCTCTCCATGACGTGATTGACGACCACGTTGATGATCTGTTCCTCGTTGAGGTTGCTGGGAGGAGAGTTAAGATCAAAGGGAGGATCCATGATGTTCCAGAAGGGCATGCAGATGAGCAGCATCTGCCGGCGGATGTTTTTCTCGTCGGCCTGAGCCCGCGCGACCAGATCCTGGAGCGGGATGTCGTTCTGGAGCTTGATCCGCATCAACCGGTTATGGGCGGCGGCCAGGCGGAAATTTCCGGTGGATTTGGGCAGCAGCTCGTTCTGAAGATAGGTCTGGTAGCTGGTGAGTTCCGGTAGGGCCTTGTTGAGGTTTTCCTCCAGCTTCCCCTTCTGAGAGGCCGGAGCTTCTGCGATCAACGCGGGGAGGTCGTTTTGATAGATCGCCAGAATCGCCTCGAACTGTTGGATGGCGGTTTCGGTATAGATCTGGGGAGGGGTCTGAAGATTTTCGCGCGCCTGCTCGATCAGTTTGGGCAGCTCTTTCAGCCGTTCGGCCGCATTTTTTGCCCGATCCTCAGGGGATCCGAAATCGCTGGCGAGGACGCTGCGTACGCAGTCCTTGATTATCTGGTTGTAAAAGAGGGGATTATAGGCCCAGGGAACCAGAGATTCATGCCGGATCAATTCCAAATCGAGGGCCTCGACCATGATCTCATGGTCGATCTGGAAATCGGGGCTCAGGTCGAGCTTGTCCACTCTCGCCACAAATGCTTGATTCAGTTCGTCCAGCTCATCATGGCGCTTTTCGATGTCTCCGCTGTCCAGGTCTTCCAGCTTGTTATCATACTTGTGGAACCCCGCCATCGTTCCCGCCGTGGGATAGAACTTCCAGAGGGCGTCGAGGTAGTTTTCCACGGCTTTCAGGAACTTTTCGTCCTCTTCATTCTGCTGGGAGAACAACCAGCCGGCGTTCGCCAGAACCAAGAGTGTTATGACCAGTAAAGTAAGTGTCTTCCTCATGTGTCCTCTCCTGTCTATATCGTTGTTCCGATGCGAAATCCTACCATAAATACACGTCAGAAGGCAATCTATTCCTTACTATTCCTTAGCTTGTTTCCCACCCCTACCATCGGATCACGGCCGAGGCCCAGGTGAATCCCGAGCCGAAGGCGGTCAGCACGACCAGATCCCCCTTTTTTATGCGTCCTTCCTTGAGCGCCTCGTCCAGGGCGATGGGGATGGAGGCCGCGGTGGTGTTTCCGAACCGTTCGATGTTGCGGAGGACTTTTTCGACCGGAAGGCCCAATTTTTTTGCGACCATAATACTGATCCGGTCATTGGCCTGATGCGGGATGAGGTGATCGACATCGTCGATGCCCAGGCCGTTGTGTTTCAGGCCGGCCCATACCGCTTCCGGCATCTTTTCCACGGCGTTGATGAAGACGTGACGGCCGTTCATCTTGGGAAAACAACGCTTGGAATCGATCATCTGGTGCGTGAAGGTGGGATTGTCTCTCGGGCTGGGGGCTTCCATCCAAAGTTCACGCAGATAATTACCGTCGGAGAACAGGTGGGTGGAGAGGATACCGCTCTTTTCGTCTTCGGTCGGCTCCAAAATCACCGCGCCCGCTCCGTCGCCGAAAAGCACCGCCATATCGCGGCCTTCGTCCGAATAATCCAGATTGGAGGACTGGACTTCGGCCGCCACCAGCAGGATCTTTTTATAAGTCCCGGTCCGGATGTATTGGTCCGCTGCGGACAAGGCATAGACGAAACCGCAACACTGGTTGCGGACATCCAGGGCCCCTATGCAATCGAGCCCCAGCTTGGCCTGAACCATGACCCCGATTCCGGGAAAGTAATGGTCAGGAGATAGTGTCGCTGCAATGATGAAATCGATTTCATGCTTATCGATGTTTGCGTCATCTATGGCTTTGAGGGCGGCGGCATATGCCAGATCCGAAGAACCTGTTCCCGGCTCCACGTGGCGTCTCGTGTTGATTCCTGACCTCTGCCGGATCCACTCGTCGGAGGTGTCCATCAGCTTCTCCAGATCGAAATTGCTGACGACGCGCTCCGGGACGCGGTGTCCGGTGCCGGTGATGATGCTCTTCAATCTGGTTTCCATGATGCCATTTCTCATGATAATTCATGCCCTTAAAAAAATAAAGCACCTAATATCAATTCGATGGACCGCCCCCACCGGGCTTAGATGATCGATGCTGGGCCTTTCCTTCCACCGATTGAATATTCCCATGGGTTGTTTTAACATATAAGCGAGCAGAAGCATGAGCCGAACGATAAAAAGCATCCTGTCGATCCTGCTGATTCTGGTCTTTTTGGCGGCTGGGGAGCGGGCGGACGATGACGGCCTGCTTCAAGTCCGGGCGCAGGTGCTTCCCCGTCGTCTGGCCCGAGGCGAGGAAGGCCGGATCGAGCTGCGCTTCACCGTGCGTCAAGGGATCACCATCAGCCCGGTCCCCAACTTCACCATTCAGCTGAATTCGTCCGACGAGTTGGCATTTCCCAAGGATTTTTTTACCGCTTCAGATCTGGAGATGGAGATCACGGACCTGGACGGGCGACAGTTTCTGAATGTGGCGGACAGCGTGAGTATCCCGTTTACCGTAAAGCTGACGGCTCGTCGCGGAAGCCACCGTATCCAGGGGAGGATAAAATACTTCGGATGCCATCTGGAAGAGGGATGGTGCCTCAAAGACAGAGCGACGTTTTCCGCCTCTTTTTATACCTCCAACCGATCCATAAAGGAATAGGGATCATATCCATTCTTTTTCTCTGTACCAGGCGATGGTCTCCTCCAGCGCTTCGAGCAGGGAGTAATCCGGCCGGAATCCCAGTGTGTCTCCGGCCCGCTTGATGTCAGCCACCCAAGCGTACCGGCCTTCCCGAATCTTGTCGCGATCCAATATATTGGGTCTGCCGGTCAATTTCCCTCGAGCCTCGTTGAGCAGAGCCACCAAATAGACGAATATCCACGGGAATCGAACGTTACGGGGCGTCTTGCCCAGGAGACGGCCGGCGGTTCGCCCGAATGTATCCCAGGTATAAGGGGTGGGATCTCCGATGTTCAAGATCTCGCCGCTTTCGAGATCGGCCTGTCTGATGCCTTTCAAGGCCTTCACCAGATCCTTGACATAACAGAAAGTTAGTTTTTGCGGTTGAGGGCCGAAGGTCGGGGAAATCCCTCGGCTGATCCAACGAAAATAGGCTAAAAAGTCACGGTCACGCGGCCCGAAAACAGCGCCGACCCGGATGATGGTGACCGGCAGGTGGTCTCTGAGCCTGAGCGCCTCCTGCTCGCCTAAAAGCTTGCTGCGGCCGTAGGGATTTATGGGATGGGGAGGATCGGTCTCGCTCGAAGGCCGGTCAGGCGGGGCCGGTCCTGCGGCCGCCAAAGAGGAGAGCAGCACGAGTCTCCTGGGGCGAATGCCGCGTGAGACCAGCGTCTTAAAAAAACTTGCTGTGTCTGCCTGGTTTACGGTATAATAATCCTCCGATTTAAGGGCCTTGGTCAACCCGGCAAGGTGGTAGACGTAGTCAAGGTTTTCGGGCAGAGGAGGGAGAGAATTCAGGTCTCCCTCCAAGCAGCGGATATCGCGCCCTTCAAGCCATTTCTTGTTATGAAGGTCGCGGACTAATGCATAGATTTCGATGTCGTTTTCAAGGAGCAGCGAGTCGACGAGATGGCTTCCTATGAATCCGGTGCCGCCTGTAATGAAAACCCTCATGATTCCGATTGTAGGGAAAACCGTTTTATCGGTCAATCGCCCAATGCAGACCGATGTGCGCTTTTCCCCCGTCATGGGGGTAATCTCTCAAGGAGGTGATATTGAGTATTTTTGATAAATGCTTCGAGTTTAAACGCGCCGAGGAAGCCCAGCAGCTCGGTCTTTACCCTTATTTCACACCCATTCAGGAAGTCATCGGCAATCAAGTGGTGATCAACAACCATAAAATGATTATGGTAGGATCCAACAACTATCTGGGTTTGATCGACCATCCCAAGGTCGTGCAGGCCGCCAAGGACGCCATTGAGCGTTACGGTGTGGCGACATGTGGGTCCCGATTTCTCAACGGAACGTTGGACATCCACGTGAAACTGGAAGAGCGCTTGGCGAAATTCATGCAGAGGGAGTCCGCATTGACCTTCAGCACCGGATTCCAGACCAATCAGGGCATCATCTCTACCCTGGTGACCAACGGAGAAGCGGTCATCACGGACCGCATGGATCATGCCAGTATCATCGATGCCTGCCGTCTTTCCTACGGCGAAGTCCACAAATTCAAACACAACGACATGGATGACCTGGAACGAGTGCTCTCCTCTCTGGACGAAAGTACCGGCAAGTTGATCGTGGTTGACGGGGTGTTCAGCATGGAAGGCGATCTTACCGACCTGCCGGGCGTGGTCGAGCTGGGAAAAAAATACCGTTGTCCGATCATGGTGGACGATGCCCACGGCATCGGTGTCATGGGCAAAAACGGCCGAGGCACCGCGGAGCATTTCGGTTTGGAAGACCGCGTAGATCTGATCATGGGGACCTTCAGCAAGTCCTTTGCCTCGTTGGGAGGATTCGTAACCGGCAAAGCGAAGGTCATTTCCTTTATCAAGCATCATGCCCGTGCCCTGATTTTCAGTGCCAGCATCACCCCGGCATCGGTGGCCACCGCCTTAGCGACACTGGATGTCATAGAAAGCGAGCCGGAACGTCGTGACCGTCTGTGGGCTATAACCGGAAAGATGCGGAGCGGATTCCAAGCCATGGGATATGATACGGGCCCCACGGAATCCCCGGTCATACCGGTGATCATCGGGGACGATATGAAGGCCTTCATGCTCTGGAAGGCTCTGCGTGAGCAGGGAGTGTTCACCAATCCCGTGATCTATCCGGCCGTCCCCCATGGGCAGGCCCTGATCCGCACGAGCTATTCCGCCACCCATTCGGATGAAGAGCTGGATAGGGTTCTGGAGTGCTTCGAACGGGGAGGCAAAATGCTCGGAATTCTCCCGACCTGAAACTTAATCCGGCGCAATCGGTTATAATATAGTTATGGACAGTTAAATACAGCCGACCTTCAACCCAAACCATCCCATATGTTCCTGGTTTGAGGCTTGAAAAAATGGCTAGAGGTTTGAACAGCATGAGCAAACGTCAATTTCGCAGCAAACGGCTGTGGGCCGTGCTTGCCGGAGTGTGGCTGCTGTCGGCCGGCGTGAGCAGGGCCACGGAGCTGATTATGCCCGTGAATCAGATCAAAGCGGGCATGAAAGGAAAGGGCAAGAGCGTCTTTCAAGGGACCACTCAGGAAGAGTTCGACGTTGAAATCCTGGGGATACTCGCCAACAATGTGGGGCCCAAGAAAAACTTGATTCTAGCGCGCCTGCAGAGCGAGCGCCTGGATCGAGTGGGCGTGGCGCAGGGCATGAGCGGCAGCCCGGTCTATATCGACGGAAAACTGGTCGGGGCCGTTTCCTACAGCTTTGCGTTCGCCACCGAACCCATCGCCGCTATCACTCCCATCGAGGAAATGCTGGCCATCGATAGGCAGGAGACATCCAGGTCTTTTTACAGCGAGCCGAGACCGATTCAGAAATACCTCTCTTTGGATGAACTCTTTGCCATTCATAAGGATGTTTTTTCGGTCATGGAACCTGCGGTGTATGGCGACCGTATCCTTACACCCATGAAAATCCCATTGGTATTTACGGGCTTCTCTGAAAAGGCTTTCGATAAGAACCGCAACACCTTCTCCCGCATGGGCTTCAGCCCCATCAGCGGAGATCTGCAAGTGACATCGCAGGAAGGAATTCCGCAGGTGGTGAAAGGACTCCGCGCCGGAGATGCGGTGGGCCTCCAGCTGGTTACCGGAGACCTGGCGGTGGAAGCGACCGGCACGGTGACGTATGTGGACGGGAATAAGGTCCTGGCCTTCGGGCATCCCATGTTCAATCTGGGCGATGTGGACTATGCCATGGCCCAAGCCCGTGTCATCAGCGTTCTTCCCAGCCTGAATGTCCCACAGAAATTGGCCGTCTCCACCATTCAGGTGGGCCGATTTGTCCAGGATCGCTCCACCGGTGTATTGGGTGAATTGGGCCAACCGCCCCGCATGATCCCGGTCAACATCGATATGCTGAAATCCGAGACGGACGTCTCGAGCTTCAAAGTCAACGTCGTAGCGGATAAGATCCTGACTCCCTTCATGCTCAACACGGCGGTGGGCAGCCTGTTGATGTCCGAGGAGCGTGCGATCGGAGATCTGTCACTCGAATTCCGCGGAACGATATACCTGGACAACGGGGGCAGCATCGAGATGGAAGACCTGTTTTCCGGGAATTTCGACAGCGCCATCGGCAGCTGTGCCAATCTCATCACATCGGTGGCGTTCTTTTTGACCAATAACGGATTCAGGGACTTGTCCATCCATCGTGTGGATCTCCAGTTTGCCGCCACCGAGGATGTCCGCATGGCG